>CESW01027978.1_pt1 | contig 83970 bp, 68 predicted proteins | sample 531171 | NCBI WGS metagenome assembly CESW01 (sample SAMEA2621859, study PRJEB7988) | marine metagenome | biome: marine biome (ENVO:00000447); feature: surface water layer (ENVO:00002042); material: "saline water (ENVO:00002010), including plankton (ENVO:xxxxxxxx)" | depth 5 m
TTAATCCGCGCTTACAGGAAAGGGCAGGATCGAGCTTTTGAAACGTTGTTGAATCGCTATCAACAAGGAGTTTTCTCTAAAATCCACTTCGTGGTGCGCGATGAGGAAATTGCGAACGATTTGTTTCAAGACGTTTGGATCAAAGTTGTTCAAATTTTGAAAACAGGTCGATATGTCGAGGAGGGCAAGTTTGGCCCTTGGATCATGCGCATTGCACACAATGCAGCCATCGACCACTTTCGAAGAAATCGGAAAAGACGCATGGTGCGGCCTACCGATGAGTTTGACATTTTTGACACCCTTTCCAATGACGCACCTAGTGCAGAGGACCGACTGGTCGAAGACGAGATTTTAAGTGAGTTGCGCCAGTTGATTCCATCATTGCCAGAGGAGCAGCAACAGGTGATTCAAATGCGCTTGACGCATAATTTGAGTTTCAAAGAAATTGCTGAGGAGACAGAGGTTAGCATCAACACTGCATTGGGTCGTATGCGTTACGCGTTGATCAATTTGAGGAAAATGGTGGAAGATCAAAATCTCACGCTGACACCACGCTAAATCCAGGTCAAATCATTTTTGGAGGGACGCACACAATACGGTGCGTCCTTCTTCGTTTGAGGGGAGAACATCAAAACACGTTCATGAAATCATTCTTCTCTGACGACTTTTCTTTTGAGGGTACTGTGGATGAGACTTGGGTAAGCCCTAGCCCTTCAAGCGTTCGTGCCGTACTGAATTACGCGCAAGCCTGTGGTCACGTACAAACCTCACTCGGTGGCATGATCTGGATTGAAAACTGACTGCGGACATCACATTCGCTCAACCCATGTTGGGTTGCGCATCACCTGTTCTCGGAGTCTTGCATCTAATGTGGAGCTTGGCGCCACGGGATGAAGCCCGAGAGTGAGTTCTCGAAGGCAACTTTGACCTTCTTCAGTCGGATTCAGTTCTTCGAGATCTGAGGCTTCGACGAAGCCATATCCCCGGACATGTCCATCGATCACGGCGATGATGCCTCGTTCGTCACGTGTTCTGCCGGATTCGACGAACCATCCAGATAACACATTTCGCCATTGGGCCATGGCTGAATCGAAGTTGGCTTCGTGGGCTTCTTGAGAGACGGGTTCAGTCGAGTCCCATCGACCGAGTCCGAGCCACTCGGGATTCAAATCATGTTCTCTGGCCTGTTCATGCAACCACGCCCGCGCACTTGCTTCAGAATGAAATGTTCGAATGGCGTCACGGGCACTGGCTTGCGTTCGTATGGCCAGCCGACTTCGGCCTTGCCTGTCTCGGTAGGAAATCACAGTCCGATAGGCACGTGGCTGTTTTTGAGCGCGATTGAGAGGAGGCCAGTGTGCTCGAATCCGGACATCCTCCATCACGACGGCCATCCATTCGCTTCCTGAGAGTTCGTGCTTCAGGCTGCGCATCTGTTGAAGCAGGGTTTGACGTTTGCGCGAGGCGGTGGTGCCAGAAAAGTGACTGCGAACGCGTTGCTGCAATTTGATGCTCATGCCGATGTACAGCGGTTTGCCCTGGTTGTCTAGAAACCAATAGACACCGGGTTCGTCGGGCAAGGCGTCAAATTCAGAAGCCGCCACGTGCTGGGGCATCCAATTTTCACGCGTGCCTCGTTTCAGGGCACCTTGAATCGCATTTTTCCCTCGTTCAGAAGCGGAAATTTGATGAAACAGTTCTACCGTGGCTTCAGCATCGCCCATGGCGCGATGTCGGTTGGCATGTCGGATGCCTTTGGCGTCACACAGGGCACCGAGGCCGTAGCGCGGCAACCCTGGAAAAGCTTTGCGTGACAATCGCACAGTGCACAGCTTCGGGCGCCGCCAAGATTGCCCGATCGCTTCAAAATGTCCTCGAATGAAGGCGTAGTCAAATCCGACATTGTGAGCTACAAATACACAGTCCCTCAGCATGAACTCGACCTTTTCAGCTATGTCAGGAAAGCCTGGGGCGTCCGCCACCATGTCGTTGGTAATGCCGGTGAGGGCTTCAATTCGAGGAGGAATCAATTCGTAGGGATTGATGAGGGAACTCCAGCGGTCAAGCTCTTTTTGACCATCTGTGACAACGATGCCGATCTCTGTGATTCCGCGTGTTTTGGCGGAACCTCCTGTTGTTTCTATGTCGACGATGGCAAACTTCACAGAACGAAGATGGGCTTGCGATACGCAATGAATGTACGTGCTGGGTATGTTTGTCAAATGAAGGAGTGTTGGATGTGGGTTGCGATGGTTTTCGTCCTTTGGGGTTGCGGATCTCAAGACTCTGAAGTGTCAATCGTCAAGCCTGTTGAAATCAAAAAAAAAGAAGTGAAGATTGATGAGCGCATTCGTCGCTTGGTGGCGTCAGATTTCCCCACGTTGACGGACGACAACGCATCGGCCTTCTTGCAGGAGTGGGGCAACACACAATCCGAAAATCGGATTGCACTCGATACCAAATACGGACGCATCGTGGTGGAGTTGTTCGATGATGTTCCGATTCATCGGGCCAATTTTTTGTACAAAGTCTACAGGAGATATTTTGACCCTGCGGAATTCACAAGGGTTGTTCCTGATTTTGTGGTTCAAGGCGGAAACAGTGAGGAAGAGCGACCGCAACAGCTTCGTTTCTTAATTGGACGGCACACCCTGCCATCGGAGTTCAGGGAAGACAGGATTCATGTTCGTGGCGCATTGGCCATGTCGCGCAGTTACAACGACAACCCAGACAAGCGTTCTTCGGGGTATGACTTCTACATTGTTACGGGCCGAAGAATAGGAGCCCAGGAACTTGGAGGAATTCAACGCGACAAGGGACGCCGTTACACAGATGCGCAGGCATTGACTTATGCAACTCAGGGAGGTGCACCTCATTTGGATGGTGAACACACGGTGTTTGGGCACGTTGTGAAGGGCATGGAAGTTGTAGATCAGTTGGCAGCAACTCCTCGTGATGCGAGCGATTGGCCCGTCACGCGCTTGGAGGTGCGAATGAATGTCTTGAGCGAAGCCCCTAAACTCGTTCCTTGATTGCACGGAACTGTGTGCATCTTAACCGTCGTTGAAAGTCACAATACAGATGTGGTTGCATCGCTGGCGCCCGCTTTTCCGTGCGGAACAATTATTTCGCGACCTTTGAATCATGATGGAATGGACAAGGAAGATGTGGATAGGCTGGCTTGTGCTGGGGTCCTTGTTGTTGGCGCCTATGGTGGCTTTTGGTCAAATGAGGGTCTACGGTAATGACGATGACGATTATTCTTATGATTCTCGGGAGGGATTGGAGTTTGGAGTGAACATTGGTGTTTACAGGGGTTTTCCACAAGCAGCGTACTTCTATGATGGTGCAGGGGACCATGAATTGTCTGATGCCGGTGCACAGATTTGGGGCATCGGAGAGCGCCTACAGCAACTGCAGAATCAGCAGCAGACTCATCCGGTGACGGGCATTTTGAATGATTTCCCTGCATGGAACATCTACAGTCTGCCATTGATGCAGTACAAGCCTTCTCTGTTTTTCGGTTTGAAAATGGCCAAATTTTGGAATCCTGAAACAGCTTTGGTTTGCCATTTGGATGTGGCACAAGTCTCGGCCGAGGGAGCTTGGTCACTGAGTACAGGTGGCCTGCCAGACCAAGGTCAGGGGGATGAAGATGTGAGAACCTACCCCATCCTCGGCAAGGAGCAGCGCCTCAACATCGCCCTCGGTTATAGAACAGCCATTTACATCACGGAGGATGTGTCTTGGTGTCTTGAATTTGGAGGGCTGGCGAATGCAGTAGCCATTGAAGAAAATTACGTCGTCATGTCACGAGCACAGTCGTCAAGTCAAACGGGCAATGCCTCCTACGAAGTGAACCTTCTCACGGCCATTGGAAACGGAGCAGGGGGACAATTGTCGCCTGCAAGTAACGTGCTTACCCAGTGGGGTACAGGCTTCTATTCTGCCGCAGGCATCGCCGTAGAATTTGAGGAGGGGGGACACATCGAATTGAATGTTCGCGGCAGTCGAGACAACATCAACCTCGGCACAGAATCCTACAAAGGATGGAACATGGCGGCATTCATCACTTGGATGATTCCGTCAGAATTTGGAGATTTTGTTCGAGCCTCGTTTTGAGAAGCGAATGGACCAATTGGAAAACAAAATCTCGTGACAAACACAAGCAGGAGTTGAGGGTACGTCAGAAGTTGAACGTAAATTGAACGCATGCAACAACAAATTTTTCTCATCGCGGTACTCGCTGGATTTCCGATGATTCTGAGCGCTCAGGAGCAAGACAAAGAGCAAGCTCCACTCTACACGTTCAAAACACTTGCAGATTTGACAGCAACTTCAGTGAAGGATCAGTGCCAAACGGGCACATGCTGGAGTTTTTCGACAACCAGTTTTTTGGAAAGTGAAGCTGCTCGCATCAGCGGTGAGGTCGTCGATCTAAGCGAAATGGCTTCAGTGCGTTACACCTATCCATTGAAGGCGGAGATGTTTTTGCGTCATCATGGGTTGCACCAGTTCGGTCCCGGTAGCTTGTGCCATGATGTTTTAAATGCAGCGGCTGATTACGGACTCGTTCCAGATTTCGCATTTACTGGATTGGATGCCGGTGAATTGGTATACGACCACGGCGAGCTGGATGCGGTTCTTTCAGCCGCAGTCAAGGCCATGTCCAAGCAAAAAGTGTTGTCTGACGATTGGCGCGATGCGGTGGATGGCATTTGCGACGCTTACCTCGGCAAGTTGCCTTCTTCTTTTCAGTACAACGGCAAGACTTACACACCTGGTTCGTTCAGAGATTACCTCGGAATCAATCCTTCAGAGTATGTGTCGCTGACGAGCTTCAGCCACCACTCCTTTGGAGAAACCTTTGTGTTGGAAGTTCCCGACAATTTTTCGCGTGGACAATTCTTGAATCTCCCCATTGAAGATCTCACCCGCGTGGTCCGGAAGGCCCTCATGGATGGATACACGGTGGCTTGGGATGCTGACGTGTCAGAAAAGGGATTCAGTTTTCGCAATGGCATGGCATTGCTTCCTGCTGTTGAAGAGGAAGCCATGATGTTTAAAGAAGTCATCGAAGAGGCGAAGGTTTCCCAAGCTTCTCGACAAGAGGGTTTTGAAAATCATACGACAACAGACGACCATCTGATGCATATCGTAGGATTGGCCATCGACCAAAAAGGGAGCGAGTACTTCGTCATCAAAAACAGTTGGGGTCAAGACAATCTCTACGGCGGACGTCAATACATCAGCATGGCCTACTTCAAAGCGAAGACCATTGCGGTGACCTTGCATCGGGATGCCATGCAAAGCGGCAAGAAACGCTGACATTTATCTGAGCTGAGAATCGATGAATTCATTTCCACCCGTGAACAAAGATTTGCAGCGCCAATGGCGGTCGCGCCTGTTCTTTCATTTGGACGGACTGGCCATGAGCGGTGTGATTCCGGTGCTGGATGAGAGTGGGGTTTTGGAGGAAGTCATTCAATCTGGTGGAGATGTAGATGAATTGGCTTCGTTGTTCGGGGCAAATCCAGGTTACTTGAATGTGGGGCTCCGCATGTTGTGCTCTCAAGGAATTCTCGACGCACACTACGGTGAGGATAAGGTCACCTACATTCCATTGAAAAATCCGGATGTAACAGGGTGGACACAAAATCGACACCTTTATCAAAGAGGCCGGGCGTGGCTGGAACAAAGTGTCGGCATGTGGAACCGTCCGCAACAGCCTTTGTCTAAAGAGGCGATGTCTGTCATGCGGAGTCTGCTGGGAGAAGTGGTGAGTGCTGAGGGGATTGGTGACCAAACAACAAATCAGATGCTCAGTTTGGACCAACGGCTCAGAGTGCATCTTGAAGGTGCTCTCATGGCGCCTTGGATGGTCATGCTCGGGACTGCATTCGGGACTGAGGCGATGAAGTCCTGGGACGACGTGTCTCAAGCCACAACACAATTGCACCCTCAATTGCAGGAGGCTTGGAGGGAGGTGATGGATGCGTTGAGCTGGACTGACAGCGCTTTAGGGGGATTTTTCCTGCAGCGTGCAGCTGCCTACGGTGTCACGACGTCCTACACACAAACCTTCCTGTGGACCAACGAGCTTCTTTTCGGAGATGGATCGTGGTTGTGGCGAAATGGCCCTGGGAAAGCAGAAATCCATGTGGATCGGACGTTGAATGTTTGGGGGTCTGGAGGCGCACATCAAGCGTATTTTTCTCACCTTGACCAAGTGGTCAAAGATGTCTTCAATGCCCCGCTAGATGAACAGCCGCTAGGCCTCTGCGACATGGGCTGTGGCAATGGCGCTCTGTTGTTGCACATGCTTAAGGTGATAGAGTCAGATACGTTGCGCGGAAGTCATTTAGATGAATGGCCTTTGATGCTTGTAGGGGCCGACTTCAATCAAGAAGCGCTCGTAGCGACGGCGGACCACTTCCGCCAGAAAGGGGTAAAAGGACATTTTATATGGGGTGACATCGGCGATCCAGATCAACTTGCATTGGACCTGTATGAAAGGCACGGCGTTCGTTTGGGAGACTTGATGAATGTGCGCTCCTTTTTAGATCATAACCGGATTTACAATCCACCAATCATTGACCGTCCTGAAGAACCTGTGTCCTCCGGAGCATTCTCCTTTCGAGGTGAGCGGCTGAAGTTGCGCAATGTGGAGCAAAGCCTCAAGGAGCATTTGATGAAGTGGTCTGCTTATGTGGCGCAACATGGCCTTTTGATGATTGAGCTGCATACGGTGGCCCCCGAGAATGCCATACTCATGCAGGGAAAACTCCCTGCAACAGCTTACGATGCCACCCATGGATTTTCGGATCAATACATCCTTGAAATCCCAGTCTTTGATTCCATGGCGGCTGAAGCAGGTTTAGACATGCAGATGGAACATAGCCGCACATTTCCATCGAGCTTACCTGCCACGGTAAGCCTGCGCTTTTTCCGGGCGTAAATAAATTGGACTGCAGACGGATTTGATGTTTGCCATTAATTTATGCCAATGCTATCCTCTTGGATTGGCCTTCATTCTGCGTAATCCACAATTGTTTGCAATTGCAGTTGATAGAATGTGAATTTCGAAATGTTGATTTTTTTTGGAATGCCGGAGATCTGATACTTCTTTGTACCAGCAAGGAGGTCAACTGGTCTAGCAGACTGAAAGATTCATCTTCGGATGGACCTTGGAAAGCGAAACCAACAGGCTTGACTCAGTCAAGTCTGCGATCAGACAGAAAGTTTTCAGCTCGCTGAGAATTTTCAGTCCCTGTCAAAGGTTCTTGTCGCTGGCAGGCAAAGGCTTGTCGGGAGAGTCGTGACTTTCATGGTTCATCAGAATGATGAAATCAAGGCTCACCAAATGCCCTTCGGAAGAGGGGTGTTGAAAGACCAAAGGGCAAACAATCCACCGTGGTACCATTTTTTTGGTCCGCGAGCAGCCCACCCGGACGGGGCAACCCGTACGCTAAAATCTTCTTTGGAAGATCATGGAAGCCTGATTGTTGTAAAACAATCCTGCGAGGTGGTGCTGAACAACTCGAGCCAATTTTGAGACTTCGGTCGCAAATAAGGGCGGTGAGGAGTTACCCGGAGGGCCAGCAGCGACGTGAAAAGCGTAGTTGGTTCCCTGGCTTCGGCAGGGGAAAGTTTCTTCCATGAGCAATCACGGGAGGGCCTGGAGGATCCGCATCGGCAGCAAAGACCAAGTGGCAACACGGAAGTCTTGCCGGTGCGGATTTCTTTTTTACGAGATTTTTTTGAGGGCGCTTGGTCGGGAAACAAGCCTGTCTATCTTTGCCCTCCGATTGACTGGTGGTCATGGATAACAAGGCCCTGTAGCTCAACTGGATAGAGCACCTCACTACGGATGAGGAGGTTTGGGGTTCGAATCCCTACAGGGTCACTTTTTGACAAAACCCGCTTCCCTTTGGAGGTGGGTTTTTTTCTGTCATCTCAGCCTTAGTGCACACCATTTCATGATCAATGCTGTCATTGGTGGTGTTTTGTTTGCGCTGAATTGAATCCACTCAGTACCTCATTAATTTTGTGGCGGGTTTGATGCCTCAATTATTGCATTTTTAAACATGAAAACGATCATTCTTGTGATGGCCGTGACGGTCACGACGTTGTTGACGTTGATTTACATCACCACGCAAACGATTGCTCCAGATTACGGATTTGATTTCGCTACGGAGGCGGTCATGGCTGATGTTGAAATCCTTTTTGACGACATGGCCGTGCCCCACATCTATGCGGATTCGGAGTCTGACGCCATGCATGCCCTTGGATATGTCCATGCCATGGAACGCCTGTGGCAAATGGACTTGCTTCGCCGTGCAGGAGGCGGTGAGCTCTCGGCACTCCTTGGACCTGATATGATTGAAAATGACAAATATTTGCGCTCATTGGGGATAAGCCAAGCGGCTTATCTCACCATTCGGCAAGTTGATGCAGATAGCACCGCTGCTGTTGTGAAAACGGCCATGCAGTCTTACCTCGATGGCATCAATGCTTTCATTGCCACAGGTGAGCTTCCCCTTGAGTACCGACTTATCAATGCAAAGCCAGAACCATTCGACTTGCATGACATGTATTGTGCTACAGGATACATGTCTTACTCCTTTGCCATTCATCTGAAAACTGAGCCCATCCTCGATTGGATGGCGCGTAACCTTGATTCGACACTCATCGCAGATGTGTATTGGAATCAAGATGGATTTCAGCACATTCCACCTGGAGAAGAATCACAGGACGTTTCTGGGCTTGCCAAACGTGTGTATGACCTCGACGACTTGCGCCCAGTTCCACAATGGCTGGGTTCAAACGCTTGGGTGTTGAGCGGCAATCGCACCAAATCAGGGGAGGTCTTGTTCTGCAACGATGCACATATTTCATTCGCGTCACCCTCCGTTTGGTACGAAGCACATGTCGTGACACCTGAATTGGAGTACTACGGTAACCACATCGGAGGACTGCCATTTCCCGTCATTGGTCACACGCCAGATCATGCCTGGGGCATGACGATGTGCGTAAATGACGATCTTGACTTGTATCGTGAAACCTTGGAAAACAATCGCTACCTCCACGGGGGAGAGTGGCTCCCCTTAAAGATTCGAAGTGAAGAGATTGAGGTGGCTGGGAAGCCGTCTGTCACTTTCGAGGTGCGCGAAACCCACCACGGACCATTGATTGAAGAAAATCTGGCGATGTGGTGGGCCTACACGCAATACCCAAAAAATCGGATTCACGAGGCCTTTTATGGGTTTTCTAGAGAAGAAGGCCTCGAGCGCTTTGAGGCCAACACGTCGCTGATTCATGCACCTGGACTGAACATGATGTACGGCGACAAAAAGGGCAACATCGGATGGTGGGCCAGTGCCAAGCTGCCCGTCCGACCCAAAGGACTTGATACAAAGGTGACCCTCGATGGCACCAATCCCGATCTGAATGTGACTGCGTGGCATGGCTTTGATGTGAATCCCAAATCGGTGAATCCTTCCTCGGGGTTTGTCTATTCTGCAAACAACGCACCGGCAGCGAACGACAGCATCGACTTGCCAGGTCACTACTATGCGGGGAATACGCGTGCCCGGGCGATCATGGACGCATTTTCGGCACCTAAAAATGACTGGACTCTGTCAGAGGCCCAGGCTTTGCAATTGGATCACCATTCGCCCGTGTATGAAAGCAATGCTGGTCTTCTCCTTGCTTACGCTCAGCAAGCAGGGGTGGAGGTGTCCGAGGAGCTCCAAGGTTGGGACGGCGGACATCTCGTAGATGACATCGCACCCACGATGTACTACCGGTGGATGTATCGAACCATCCAAGGTGCCATGTATGACGAGTTTGAACAAGCGGTCGGCACGGAACAAGCCAAGGACAAATTCGAGACTTGGCACAAAACCATTGTCAGTGAAAACGCTTTTCCAAAGCTTTTGGCCAAACCTCAGTCGCCATGGTGGGACGATGTCCGCACGGAAGAGGTTGAGACAGCATCCGACATCGTCGCACGTGCATGGTCTGCAGCCCAATTGGATCTGCAAAAATCATTGGGCTCCAACTCGAGCAAATGGCAATACGGACGTCTCCATCAAGTCGTTCATCAGCACGCAATGAAGGATGCGCCTCTGGTAGGAGATTTTCTCAATGTGGGACCGTACATGTTGCCCTCCGCCAAGGATGCATTGAACAAGTATGAGTTTAAACTGAAAGAGGAAGTGAATTACGACATCTTCTCAGGCCCATCTATGCGCATTGGAATTGACTTTGCAGACTTGGCCAACTCCGAAAGCATTTTGCCCACAGGCCAATCGGGCAACGCGTTCAGTCCTTTTTACGACAACCAGGCAGAACGGTATCACGTTGGGCAATTCAGGAAACAGCGAATGAATCGATCAGACATTGAGGCTCATGTTACTGCGATTGCCCGCATTCGTGCCGCGAAGGAATAGGAAAACACATTTCTGATGCGGGGATTTTTTGGCTGCATGTTTTTTTGCCGCTCTCAATATTATGTATATTGTGTGGCCCAAATTAGAACTCATGCGAACGTTTTTCACAACCATTTTTCTCCTCATTGTGGGATTGGTTTCTGCGCAAACCACTCAGCCCTGGCAGCCTGACGCTGATGGGGATGGCTTAATCAATGCGGAGGATATGCTTCAATTTCTGACGGTCTTCAACACTCAGTGGGGACCAGATATGACTGTGGCATGTGATTATCAAGGCACTGAATTTGAAACGCTATTCGCAGATCTTCTCAATGGCAACGCACAATTGGATTCTTTGTACTTCGCATTTAGCATATACGACAGTGCAGAAGTCTTCATGCCAGAATGCCCTGAGCCTGTGACTTTGTTCAACCTCGTCGAACGCAGTGGGACCATCACCTCTTTTGACCGTCTCACGTTGCCAGATGGCCGAATGACAGTCACTTCAGGTGAGGAAGTGGATGGTCATTATGTCTTTTTTGACATTCGTTACAATCCCGAATTCGCGGTGTACTCTATTGAATTTGGCGACGCCGCAATTGTTGCAGAGTCTGCGCCCTTCTTTGATGGTCTGTGGCACTACGCCAACGATCACATTGGGTTGCCATTCCCATCCTCTTGGTACTTGGACGATTTGGGCATTCACTTCCCCTCCTACGACGGGACTCTCGGTGAGTATGGCGACTTTCAGTTCGTGCCATTTTGGTCTGTACCTGTCGCTGGTCAGACTGGCGAGTAAGATTTATTTGGCAGGGAGGTTTCGATCGAGCAAAACAAGCATGCTGGCACAGGTGGCTGCACCGAGTTCAAGCTCGCGTTTGTGGACATTTTCCCAAATGTCTTGGCTGCTGTGATGAAGATCAAAGTACCGCTGCCCATCAGGGACAAGCCCCATGAGCAGGGGACGGGGTTCCAGTTTTTTTAGTGGTCCAATGTCCACGCCAGCACCGCCGCGGCCGAAGTAATGAAGGTTGTAAGGCTCAAGGGTTTCTGACCAACTCCGAACGAGGTCGACCCCACTGTTTGGTGCATCCATTCTCACGCCGCGTGGAACGAAACCTCCTGCGTCGGATTCCATGGCTGCCACATGTCGCAAGCCCTTGAGGTGTTCTTCGGATGCGACTTTGGCGTACATCTTGCCTCCACGGTTGCCATTTTCCTCATTGATAAACAACACGAAGCGCAAAGTTCGTTGAGGCTTGTAATTGATGGACTTCAACGCGCGTAGCGCCTCCAAGGTGTGAACGACGCCAGAACCGTCGTCGTGGGCACCTTCTCCAATGTCCCATGAATCGAGATGTCCGCCCAGGGTAATGATTTCTTGTGGCCACTCGCTTCCGCGCCACTCGCCAACCACGTTCCCTTGCTCACGGATGCCCAGATCTCTGCAATTCATTCGCATTCGGATTTGAATGGGGTGCTTTGAGGATTGAGATGCCTCGGCCAAAGCAGATGCATCTACTGTGGAAATGGCTGCAGCTGGAATCCGAGATACGTCCTCTTTGTAACGGAGCGATCCCGTATGAGGTAAGGTGTCGAGGGCGTGTGTCAAGGAGCGAACGAGGACACCAATGGCTCCAGCTTTCGCGGCTGCAGAGGCACCACTGCCACGTTGATCATACGCTCCTCCGTATGCCGCACCTGTATTGATCAGCAGCGGATCCATGGGGCGATTGAACAGGACAATGTGATTTTTGGCATCCAACGTGTCGAGTGCATCCAAATGACGCACCACCAGCAGGGGCCCTTCAATCCAGGACTGTTTTGGTGTGCACACCGACCCTCCCAATGCCGTGATGTGCAAAGGCATGGTGCCTTCTTCGTGTGATGTGGCCGTTGCTTCGGCAATGTCTCCCCGAGTCCACGCAGGAACATCCACAGGCATGACGTATGAAGTATCCACCCCATACCTCTCCATGACAGATTGGCCCCAGATGATGGCGCGGTCCGCACTCGGCGAACCGCTCAGTCGATGTCCTATCTCCTTGCACAGAATTCGTAGGTTTTCGTGTGCCTCCCCGTGGGCGAGGACTTCACTGAAAACATTGCGAACGAGGGAACTGTCGGTGCGGTGATCTGCCGTTTGTGCTCCAACGAAGGAAGTCAGCAGACTGAGGCTTAATGCGATTAGGGACATTTTCAACTTCATCATGGTGCAAGGTAGCCGCTCGTATCTTTTCTTAGAAGCATGAATCATTGGGATCAACGTTATGGCGACAATGTCACCGTGTATGGAGAAAAGCCCAACGTATTCTTTGCTTCGCAGCTGGCTCTGCGCAAAGGAGGAAGCCTCTGTTTGCCCTGCGATGGAGAAGGACGGAACGCCGTGTACGCAGCGGAACAAGGATGGGATGTCACGTCGTTTGATGTCAGTCCTGTGGGGGTTCAAAAATCCAAAGCCCTCGCCATTTCTCGCGGTGTCGACATTCAAGTCGAAGTGGCCGATGTGTTCGATTTTGTCCCAGCCTCTCAATTTGATGTGGTGGCTTTGGTATTTGCGCACATGCCTCCTGAGTTGCGCTCCAACTTTCACGCGCGAGCATGGCAATGGGTCAAACCAGGAGGATGTATGATTGTCGAAGGATTTCACCAAGACCAGTTGGAATTGTCCTCAGGTGGACCCAAGCGAATGGACATGCTGTTCCATGAAACCACGTTTCACGAGGACGTTGCGGATGCATTTGACGATGCAATTGTGACATGGCATGCACGATGTGCTCAGATCTTGGACGAGGGACCCTTTCATCAAGGCCCCGCGGTGACGTGTCAAGCGGTCATTCAAAAAGACGCATCATGAAGGAATTGAAGCCAGGACAACTTGTGAAGTTCCTGAATGACGTTGGCAGTGCCACCGTTGTTCGAGTCGAAGGCAACACGGTTTTGGTGGAGGACGAGCATGGTTTTGAGCGCTCCGTAGACCAATCTGAGCTCCTTCTGGCACCTGATCCTGAAGTTGAAGCAAAACAGTACGGCGACACCATCCCTGATGTGGCCAAGTTGCTCACTCAAGAGGTTGGAGAGAAGCGAATGCGGGAGCTCCAAAAAGATTTTGAGGTGCGCTATCAAAATGCCCAAGCCACGAGCATGGCTCGCCGGGATGCCCACATGGAGGTCGATTTGCACATTCACGAGTTGGTGGATGATCAACGCGGCATTCCAGACAGGGCGAAGATTGCAATACAAATGAATCACTTTGACCGTATGATGGACATCGCCAAGCGCGAGAAGCTTCGTCGAATTGTGTTCATCCACGGAGTGGGACAAGGTGTTCTCCGTCATCAAATTCGCAACTCATTGGAGCAACATCATCCAGATTGCAGTTTTCGAGATGGAGATCCTCGCCGTTATGGGTCAGGAGCAACGGAGGTTTGGTTGGGACAGGCTTCTTGGCGCAGGCCCGAGTAAAACCATTTCCTCGGGATGAGCCGTCTTTGGTATCGTCAGTCTTTGGTGTCTTTTGCACCCTTTTCGTCGCGCAGTTCTCTCGCGACTTCGTTGATGTCGCGTCCTGGCACATGCATCCAAATCTGGGGCGCATTCAAAGTGTATGCTGCCGAGGCATTGAGTGTCAAAATGGTCATGACGTTGGGCAAACGTCCGTCTTCTTGGCTCTCACCCCATTCCACTTTCAAGGGCAATCCATCTGGAAGAATGAGGCCGCGCAACACCTTGGATGTCACCCGTGAATTCAGCCAATGTCCCCAAGCTGTGCGGAGGCTGTAGGCGTTTTCTTTGCTGAGATTCACGCTTTCGGTGGCAATCCAAATCGCGACCTTCTCTTTTCCAGATTTCCCTCTGTACTTCATGCAAGTATATCCGAGGAGGGTGTCGGCTTCGGCTCTGCTGTCGATTTTGAGTTCCTTTGTGAAGGGCGGCGGTGTCCCATTTTCTGACCACAGATTGGCACGGGTCATCATTTCAGAGGTCAAGAAATGCCCTTCTTCATTCATCATGGTCAATGTCGCCAGAGGCTTGCTGGGATCCAATTGAAGTGTGTACAGGCCTTTTTTATCGAATTCATCGGTCCACATGATGGTCTTCCCACTGTTGCCCCACCTCAATTCTCCCACAGTGGTCTGATCTGATTGGGTCAATTCGTAAGCAAAACTGCCATCAAAATTTATTGGAGTATCGGCCAAGGGAACCATGGTTAATCGCACCAATTCTTCCATCATTTGAGCTCCATTGCTGGAGTCATTAGAATCTTCGGTTTGGCCGAAAACACTTGACATGCAAATCAAAAGCGCGAGAGATAAACTTGTCAATCGTTGGAAGCGCAGGAATGGGGTCGACGTCATGGGATGGAAATGAGTTAAAAATGGCATCAACGTTGACGACCTCGGCGAGAAGGGTCTCGGTAATCGCGAGGTGAGCTGTCGTCTCCATTTTGGACTTGAATGTCTGGAGAGAAGTGCCAACGACCTTTGCGCCATTCAAGACCATCGTAATTCAATGTGGGACCGTAAAAGGCAAATTGGCCTTTGAAGCTTGGATCGTTGGGTGCCAAATGGTCAAAAACGATGCGTTCCTCTCCTTTTTCGTAACGCAGGGTGGTTTGAACGGCATCGGCATATGTCAGAACCACGCGTTTCAACAATCCCTCAGGTGTATTGAAGCGCGGTGCTCCAAAGCGCAAACGACCGTTCCGTGGCTCTACTGTTTCTACCCACTTCCGCGTTGTCAGAGCGTCAGCGCCATCCCATGCGAGCAACGTATAAACGGGATTTTTGCGATCTCGTGTAAGCACGCCATCGTAGTACAACCCTCCTTGCCATTGGTCGTGACGGTGCATTCGACCTGAGTCTTGTGGGTCGATGTCTCGGTCGTGATTAAGCATGACGAATTCGTACCCCAACTCGGTTGCAGATGAGGCCATTGCAATCCATCCGCCGTAGCGCTGAGTGCGATCGTCGAGCTCGACATTCCAAGTGAAGACCAACAACCGTTCTTCATTTTGCCCCAAATCGACAACGGCATTGTTCCACTCACTCCAATCCACATCAAATGCATGGCCAGTGGAAAGTGCTTCCACCCAAAGGGTTTGCAACTGGTCGTGAAGAGCAAGACGATTTTCCTCTGTCTGCGCTCGTGCCAAGCTTTCTTGTGCGGCAGCAATTCTGGCCCACTCGGGGCTTTGTGCGTGACTGTTCTGCGGCAGAGATGCACCAACAAACGTGAGCAGGCTTCCTAAAGAGATGAACAATGAGAAGGGCAGGTGCTTCATGTTGGCAACCTAACGCCAAAACGCCTTGATTCTTACAAGTGCATGAAAGCTTTTTTTGCCAACAGGTCTGCCTCTGATTCTCGATGCCCCGGATCATCCACACAGCAATCGACTGGACAAACAGCTGCGCACTGTGGCTCGTCATGAAATCCCACGCACTCAGTGCATTTGTCTGTAACGATGTAATACACATCCGGATTTACCGGTTCATGCACTCGAGTCGCGTCAACGACTCCAGAGATCGGATGTTCTCCACGACCTTGGAACCCTGTGCCATCAGCGTATGACCAAGTTGAACCACCTTCATATATAGCGTGGTTGGGACACTCAGGTTCGCATGCACCGCAATTGATGCAATCGTCTGTAATCATGATGGCCATGGCAGGTACCTTTACATTACAAATGTACGATTCCAACACACTCTTGTCCTCTCTTGTTCAGTTGGGCCAATGGTTTCGCGACGAAGCTCACCTCGATGAAAAGGTTCAGCGAACTGCTCTAGCTCAAAATGGATGGTTTACCGAGGCGAGCGTTCAAAGATCGCTTCAGTCTCATGGGCGTGCTTTGTCGGAAAGAGGAATCGAGATTTGGACGAAGCCTTATGATTTCCCACAAACACAGACAAATGTTGATGTGGGATTGATTTTGGCGGGCAATTTGCCACTTGTCGGATGGCATGATGTCATGTGTGCCGTGCTATCAGGCCACAAGGTGCATGTCAAAACGTCTCAAGACGATGCAGTGTTGCCAAGGTGGGTGGTTGCCAAATGGGCAGAGTTTGACCCCTATGTCGGGGAGGCTGTTGTGTTTCACGACGGCCTCATGCAAAACATGGATGCGGTCATTGCCACAGGTGGGGCCAATGCCAGCCGTTATTTCCAGGCGTATTTCGGGAAGTTGCCACACGTCATCCGCGGTCCTCGTACCTCAGTCGCCGTGTTGGACGGTTTGGAGACAGACGTGCAATTGGACGAGTTGGGCGAAGACATTTTTGCTCACTTTGGCATGGGCTGTCGAAGTGTGACCAAGGTGTGGCTTCCTAAGGAATTTGACCTCGATCGATGCTTTGCTCAATGGGTACGTTGGGGTCACCTTGCCCAACATTCTAAATATGCCAACAACTACGACTATCACAAGGCAGTTTGGTTGCTCAACAAAGAGGATGTCATTGAAAATGGTTTTTTGTTGGTCAAGGAAGATGACAAATTGGTGTCGCCAATCGGGACCCTGTACATCGAACGATACGAGGATGCGCCGACTTTGCAATCAAAACTGGTCGCGCGTGCAGGTGACATCCAGGTGGTCACCATGCGCAATGAGAATGTATGCCGCGCACCGTTGGAAGCAGCTGGACTCCGCGTGGCGTCATTTGGGGACAACCAATGTCCTGCACTTCACGACTACGCGGATGGGATAGATACCATGTCTTTCCTGTTGACCTTGCCTCAAATGCCTGGCGAGGCCTAATTTTACATCCATGGGAAAGGAAACATTGAATGCGTGGAGATTGGGTTCTGTTGTGGCTGCAGCAATGTTGGCTTTCGTGGTAGGGTGCAGCACGGAGGTAAATTTGACGGCACCTTACGACAGCATCCCCGTCGTTTATGGGTTGCTCGACTTGGAAGCGGATACCCAATGGGTGAAAGTGAATCGAACGTGGCTTGGCGAGGGAAACCAATTGCTGGCGGCACAGGTTTCCGACAGCTCTGAGTACCCTGCAGGCAGCGTGGGGGCTCGCATTGTCGAATTGATTCCTTCGAGTTCTGGGGGAGTTGTGGGCACTGAGCTACCGACAGGACGAGAGTGGACATTGCGCGACACATTGATCGACAACAAAGACATTTCGGGCATCTTTTATGGTCCAACCCAACGCGTATATTATGCTTCGACGGCAATAGAGTCCTTGCAAGACGACATGCTTTACCGTCTTGAGTTGGACTTGCCAGATGGAAAAAAAGCGCAGGCAACCACCACCATGGTAGAGTCGAGTGTCGGGTCCATCAACCAGCCTCCCCCCAATCTGCCCAGTTATAAAATGGGATTTGCTGCAGTGAACCCGGATGGTTCGGCCACCTACCCCAATTTTCCATTCAAGTGGACGACATCACCGGGTGCAAGCCTCTACACGGCGTCTTTGGTCGTTCATTTTGAAGAGAGATACTACGCTGACGCAGCATTGACAGTACTCGACAGCACTCGAGACAAGTCTTTGACACTTTCTGTAGGGACGCGTTCAGTCAGCGGATTGAATGGATTCCAAACCATTGATGAACCTTTCGAGTGTCAGAGGTTGTTTGGTGAAATGAGCACGAGGTTGGAGGCAAATCCACAAATTCGTCGGGTGCTGGGCCGATACGACAGCGAATACCAAATGGAACGGGCATTCGACTTTGTGTTGCAAGTGGCAAACCAAGATTTGGCCATCTATTTGGATGTCAACGAAACGACCAACAGCATCGTACAGGATCGTCCAACTTGGACCAACATTGAAGTGATTGACGAGAATGGCGAGCCTATAGGTGGTGTCGGACTTTGGGGTTCGAGAAGCACTGTGGGGGTGTATGGCTTGGGATATACCAAGCAAACCATTCAACACATGCAAGAGGGTGACCTGACTGCGGCCTTGAATTTTTGCTCACCTGCACCGAGTGGCATCAGCGACTACAGTTGCGATTGAAGCATCGTCGGAGCAAGAAATACCCATTTGCGTGTGAACACTTTTGTCCTGTGGGAATGCGATACGTGCGATGACCTGTCCATATTGAGGGCATGGAACATGGATTGAAAAGCTCGTCTGAACGAGCTGAGTACACTTGGGCTTCAGGAATGTGTGCTGTCGCCCATTGCTCTGACCACCTTTTGGATGAAAACGCGGCGATTCGCATCGAGGAGGAAAGAAGGTCTTTGTGCCCTGAGCACGCGGGCACCGTTTTGCACCTCATCCCATCAGACATAGAGGTTTTTGACCAAGAAGTGCTTTCATTTTGGATGACCCAAGAAGCTGCAAATGGAATTGTTGCTCGCGCAGCGGTCGTTCCCTCTGGAATCACCGCATTGCGACATAAAATCCGATGGATGTTTTTCTCTTCCGAGGTGCCTTTTCGCGTTTTTCGAAATCCTCAAGTGGCCAAGGGGTGGCTCATCGATTGCTGGTTGCAGCACCAAGAGGTGCAGATGGGTCACTCTGACTCGTTGTTGTCTCGAGAAGTGGTTTTGGATTGATTCCAAGGCCAAGTCCAATTGAAAGATCGATGCCAGCGTATGCCCACGCCTTGACTCGTGGTATTTCCGGATTGTGTGGCTGAGGATTGAGACGACGAGAATCCGGCAAGTTGTATTCCATGTTCTTCGTTCAGATTGTACAGCACGCGTACATTTTGAAGTTGAGCATCTCCCAAGGCCTCTTGGGTGACATCACGCGAACCCATGGCTCCTTCTACTTCGAGTTTATCTTCAAAAAACGACGCTTTCAAGGCAACTTGCAAAGCATCTTGACTGACTGATGAGGGGTTGAGATAAGAAGATGCGTCGTATCGTATACCTACGTCGATGTCTTCATTTATTTTGCTTAGCCACTGCGAAAGTTGAGACGTGACAATGTCGATGCTGTACTCCTGAAGCCCCGTGGTCCCCAATTCAAGTGTGTTGATTTGTTGGGGAAGAAACTCCTGCAAACTGAGTAATGCAATGGCTTGGCGTGTGCGTTCGGAATCATCTAGAATCGCGTTGGTGAGGGCCTCAGACACAAGTGCAGGAGCACGCGGCGCCACGATGTCAAAAGCAATGTTTGGTCGCAGCATAGGCCCATTTAGATGAAGAATCACATCAATGTCTTCGTTCTGGATTCCTGTTGTTGTGCTGCCGAGAAGTGGCTGAATGTCCGCGCGTGTGGCGTATTTCGCATGAAGATCAATCCTACCTTGATAGGGGTCTCCGCTCCAAAACAATGACCCTCCAGGCTCAACAAGGAATTGCTTTCTCAGCAACGATCCCAACGCGAAATCGTAACGGCCATCCACCACAACCAGCGAACCTTTCAAGGTTAACCTTTCCCAGTCTTCCAGAGTCAAATGAATGCTTCCTTGCGTACTCCCTACGAGGTTGGCATCATTTTTAGGGTCTGTCAAAATGGTGATTTTGGCCTCGGGCTTGGCTTGGATGTTTAAGTCCAAAAGAACACCAAGCTCGTCCTCTACAGGAGAAGAGGATGCAGGGCCCGAAGCGGGAGTTGTTTTGAATGTCATCCAAGTTTCCCAGCTCTCATTTGTTCCGTCCGTCAGGGACATTTTAAAATCCGTGGAGGCTTCCGCTGAAACGTCCCCCCTTAGCTCCAGACGGTTGTTCCAAAAGAATGCATCCAAGCTTCCTTGACCCACCAGAACGCCAGAGACTGGTGATTTTGAAGATGTCGGCAAATCCATGATCAACATTTCCTGAGGTGTATCTACCATGGAGATGTCGAAGTTCCAATCTTCAAATTGATCGTGAAGAAGCGCTCCTTCCACACGTGCAGTAGACCCCAGTCTGTCGGACAAAAGGCAAGATTTCAGAACCACTTCATCTGAATAGACATCAAACTCACCTGACGCTCCAAAAGAGGTCCCAAGACTCGGTATCCGCGCGACGAGGGTGTCTAGTTTTCCAAGTCCAGACAATCTAGGAGTGTGCCAGGGTCCGGACATTTCAAGGTTGGCATCCAAGCTGCCCGACAGGACGGCTGCAGTGGTATCCACCCATGGATGACACCACTCCAAGGGCAAGTTTTCAATGTTTGCATCCATTTGCACCTCATCAAATTGTTCCACACTCCAAGAGGCGTTGCTTCGTATTGTCGTTTGGGAGGCAGGGAAATCGGCAGCCACTTCGGCACGTAAGTTGCCACTTTTGAATTGGGCTGTGGAGCGCACTGAGGAGAATTGAATGGCTTTCCAGGCAACGTCTTGAGCTTCCAGGTTCAAGGTGCCTGAAAGGGGTGAAAGCTGAGAGGAATCCCACTTAATTTGACCCCGAATTTGGGTGTTTTTGGATTCAAAACTGGGGAGCCATTTGGATGCCCATTTGGAATGAAGGTTTCCACGAATGTCAAGGGTAGGAAGGCTTGTAGACATCGGTGTGAGATGCAGGGTAACTTCTCCCACGTCGTCGCCAAGCAAGATGTCCGAATCTTTTTCCGAAAGAAAATTTGGACTGAAAAAGACAGGGCCATTTTTCAACGAGACGAATTGATCACCAAATGGAATCACAGTCTCCAAGAGCCCCCATGTCCAACCGGCATCTGCTCTCGGGGGTTTCGCTACAACTTGCAGGGAAGCGAATCGGCCATCTTGTACGTCCATTTCCGCGCGGGCTTCCCATTGTTCTTTCCCTTCCAAGTTGAGGTTCAGCACAAGTGGCATGGCACCTTCTTGCAAATGGGCATGCACCGAAGCACGTCCTTCTGCCTCTCCTGAGTCAATGTTGAAGTTGAGTTGGGATGGGCCAAAAGACAAATTCGACAATTGGCATGGCGGAATATTTAGAGACAGATTGGCCTCTTTGTCACGACACGAAATGTGAAATTTGGCGGTGTCTTCGAGGATGAGAGAAGGAAGAATCCAACTCAACACGGACTGTGAAGGATCTATGTGTCCTTTGCACTCTATGCCCGGCCATGTGGCAGGTTGAAGGTTAAGGCGGCTTGCACCGGCATTCATGGCGGCAAGAGGATTGTTTGTGCCTTTTGCGCTCAGATTTACGCCCATTCCTTCGAAAGAGGTGTTCCATGTGGGGGCAATTTCAGTCCAGTCAACCGACCCGGACCACACCATGGTGTCCTCCGTCATTGGTGAATGGCTGTGGCCATTCCAACGAATGCCTTTGTCAAGCAGGAAGACACGTCCCTCTGCGGACATTGCCAAAGTGTCATCAGATCGAATTGCAGGTCCTGCTTCGGCTCGCAGGTCCACACGATTTTGAGCCCAATGGCCGGCCACAGACCAGGGGACAGTGGATTGCAATTGCGAGGTTACCACAGAAACACTTTCTCCATCGGATTCCAAGGTTGCCGTGAGCACATCTTCTTTTGAGTTGATGACCTCCCCCCAACGACTTACTTCTAACACAAGTTTCGGCCATGTCTGTGAATCCAAAATCCATTTGATCCATGGTTCTCTGACATTGGCATGAACAAGCGCTGAAAGTGTTGAATCTCCTGAAATGTCAAATCGACCATGTTTTGCGCTCCCTTCGATGTCAATGTGGCACGAGTTGGCAGGCCAGACGGCCAATGCAACAGGAGGAATAGAGTCGAATTCAACACGACTCTGCCACGTTGAATCAGCACCACTGGCTTGGCAAGAAAACCAATGAGGCCCTTTTGCAGACATCTCCCATTGGCCAGGAAGGGAAGACCACGTTAAAGTGGTTTGCGAATTGCTCAAGCCCAGTTCGTCAAGCCAACTCCTCATGTTTGTGTCTTGGAGCCACGGCTGCACCCTATCCCAGTCCAAGAGAACACGTCCGCGGCTTTTTTGCATTGGCCACGTCAGATTGCCTTCGAAAAATAGTCCCGGTAAACTAAGGCCATCGCTCTGAAGCACCAATCCTGCTCGACTCCATGAAGCAGAGCAATGGCTCGAATCAACATGGAGTATTTCAGGCAACGAGGGTGATACGAAGTCAGCTCCACCGAGGAAGAAGTCCCCGACATCCACTCTGTCCTTGTTGAGGGCGATCTCTCTTGCCTCACTTGAATGAATGTAAGCAGTGTAGCCCTCATCAACTTTCACATCCAAGCGTTGCCATTGAAAGTTGTCAATCAAAACAGAACTGTTGAAGTCCCCCGAAAAGGAGGGGGTAGATTCATCTGAAATACGGTGCGAAGTGTTCACAACCAGGAGTACAGATTCGATGTGTACGGAAGTGATTTCCCATATGCCGTCTCGAACGAAAGGAATGGACAGTTCCATGGTATCGATTTCCATATGCGTTTCACCATGCAAGGATTTCCAGGACAGGCCTGTCATCAACATTCGATCTTGACTCAAATCAAGTCGAATCTGTTCCACCTGGGCATGGACGTCAAATCCGCGTAGTACACGATTTACCGTCCATGTTGCCCAAGTGCCAAAGGTCAATGAGCCAAGGACAACGCAGCTCGTCAATGCGGCCAAGAAGACCAAGGCACGACGTCTTGTGCAATTGCGCTGAGGTTTATGTTGATTTTTTTGATTCATCGAGGCACTGCCACGGCACGCTTGCCTCGAAGATAGGTGTGGCGAAAAGCACGTTGTAATTTTACAATGCATGTCATTCGCATCTCATCCACTCATTTTGGGAATTGAGTCGTCATGTGACGACACTTCCGCCGCCGTGATACGCGGCCCCTCCGTACTTAGCAACGTCGTGGCCAATCAAGCCTTGCATGCAGAGGTGGGGGGAGTTGTACCTGAATGGGCCTCGCGCGCACACCTTGCAAAGATTTCCCCTGTGGTTCAATCAGCTCTAGACAAAGCAGAGATTTTGGCTTCGGAACTGGATGCTGTGGCGTACACCCTAGGTCCTGGTTTGCAGGGATCCCTGCATGTGGGTGCGTCGTTTGCCAAAGCATTGGCTTGGGCATTGGGAATCCCATCCATACCCGTTCACCACATGCGCGCGCACATCTTGGCCCACGTTCTCGAGCCGGGACCACCGCCTGCGTACCCGTTTCTCTGTTTGACTGTGAGCGGAGGACACACTCAGTTGGTCAAAGTCAATCACCCCAATGACATGGAAGTACTTGGCCAAACGCTAGACGACGCCGCAGGGGAGGCCTTCGACAAGGTGGCCAAACTCATTGGGTTGTCATATCCTGGGGGCCCACTGGTTGACTCGTTGTCGGCGAATGGCAACCCAGATGCATTCTCTTTTTCCCGTCCGAGGATGAAAGGATACAACTGGAGTTTTAGCGGTCTCAAAACACAAGTCTTGAATTTTCTCAAGCAGGCCCAAGAAAAGGATTCAAACTTCGTTCAAAAGAGGCAGGCTGACATTTGTGCCTCTGTGCAGGCTGCCATCTTGGACATGCTTATGACGCCTTTGTGTCAGGCGGTGGAAGACACGGGAATCACCGAAGTGGCCATAGCGGGAGGCGTCAGTGCAAATTCTGGTTTGCGGGCTCGTTTGGGCCAAATGCAAGTCGAACGAGACTGGGAAGTCCACATCCCACCCATGGACTATTGCACGGACAATGCGGCCATGATTGCCGCCGTCGGTTGGTTAGATATGGCATCGGAATTGCGGGGGGAATTGGATGCCTCACCGTCACCGAGATTGCCAGAGCTCACGAGTTTGGCAGTGTCAGGGGCAGGGTGATTCGAACCTCAGTGCTCCAAGGATTGGCCGCATTCGCCAATTCAAAATGTGCCTCAGGATGGATTTCCTTGATGCGAAGCTTCGTGATTTTTGTCCCCATCGAATGGTGGTCATGGCTTTCTTTCTGAACATCTTTTGCGACCTTGGATGAAAGACCGATGCCATTGTCTCTCATTGAGATGTTCACCCAGGGAATGTCGCCATGCTTCATTTGCCGTTGTGAAATCCGAATTTCAATGGTTGGATTTTTGATGCTGTCATCCATGCCATGCCAAAGGGCGTTTTCTAATGATGGCTGAAGAAGGAGAGAGGGGATATGTCCGTCAAGAGGAACATTGGCCTCCACGTAAAAAGCCATTTTGACATTGCGATTCAAACGCTGCTCCTCGAGCATCAAGTAGGCTTTGAGGGATTGCATTTCATCTCGCAATGTCTGCGTCATTGTATCGTCACTGCGCCAGTAGTGATGCCACAACGTCACAAAATTGGCGAACAACTGACTTGCGCGTTGATGTTGCCCCTCCGACCATAACCATTGCACTGAAGACAGCGCATTGAACATGAAATGGGGGCTGAGTTGCAGTTGAAGAGTTTGTTGGTGTACCTGCTTACGCGAACCTTGAAGGAATTGGTGGCGCTTGGCCAATTGAGACTGGTTCCGAAGACGTTGATGCCTCTCGAGCCACAGTGCAGAGGCGGGTCTATGCGTCTCAGAGATTTGGGCCTTGTGGCGACTGAGGGAACAACTTCGACCACAAAAATATCCCAGCCATCCTGAAAAAAAGGTGACCAAAACCATGATCAAAACGGTCATGACAGGAAGCTACGCGAGCGACTTACACCATCCAAGCTACAGGTCAAAGCAATTGACAGGCGCGGCCTTAGCCTTCATCGTTGAAGGCGTGTCGCAGAGCAGTTTTGAGGTTGCGACAATATTCCTCTTCTAGCCAACTTCGATAGTTGGGAGTGGCCTTGGCAATGCACTTCGCGTATTGCTTGACTCTGAACTTGACGTCATCGACCAACAAGTCGACAAGTTCCACAGCATCCCAGTAATCTCCCGAGGCGTACTTGATCATGCCCACATGTTGTTCCATGCTGCGTTTGATGGCTTCTTTGGGACGAAGCCCGTCGCGCGTGACTTCAACGTAAGCCTCAGCCATGTCAAACTCAGTAATAGGTCCGCCTTCAAATCTCGTGGCCAGCTCTTCCGGCATTTCATAGACAAATTCATTTTCAATTTCCTCATCTGTATACAAACCGTCGATGTAGGATTGAGGAGATTTGAAGATGTCATGCCAATTGATGTGTGCATCCCAGAGGCCAAAGCGTCGAGCATTGTTCCCAAGGTCAATCACCACGAAGTCTTTTTTGTTTTGAAGCACGCGAGAGCCTCGACCTATCATCTGGTGATACAATGTCAAGGATTTGGTGGCTCGGTTCAGAATGATGGTCTCTACGGTTGGTTCATCAAAACCTGTGGTGAGGATGGACACTGAAGACAGCACGGCATCAGGAGTGGTGTGAAACCATCTCAAAATGTCAGCACGCTCTCGTTCGCTGTGGGTGTTATCCAAATGCATACAAGGATATCCTTCCTCAGCGAACATGGCTTGCACCTGCTTTGAGGTGTTGATGCCATTGTTGAAGATCAGAGTTTTGGTGCCCTTCGCCTTTTCCTCATAGGCGTACAACAATTTTTCTTGCATCAGGAAGTTGCCGTAAAGCCGCTCTGACGAGCTAACGGTATAATCTCCGTTGATGCCCACCTTCAAAGCCCGAAGGTTCACGTCGTAGCTGTATGTACTCGCTTTCGCCAAAAAACCCTGCTCAACGAGACCTCCAATGCTTTCTCCCACAATCAATTCCATGTAGTTGTCGTGCAATGGCAGTTTGATGTTGCTGGACAGGGGAGTGGCCGTGACTCCAAGCAGCACCTGTTGGTCAAAGTGTTTGAAGAGCTTCCTGAAACTGTTGTAATGGGCTTCATCAACCACCACCAAGCCCAAGTCATCGAATCCAATGCGCTCGTCGTTGAGTCGATTGTTCAGGGTTTCCACCATCGCCACAAAGCACCAATGCTCCTCGCTGTTTTCGAGCTCCTTGACTTTGCTGTTGATGATTTTATTTGGAACACCAATTTCCGTGAGCATTGAAGAGGTCTGCCCCAACAGTTCGATGCGGTGTGTCAAAATGAGCACACGTTTGCCTGTTTCGAGGATGTATCGTTTGGCAAGTTCTGAGAAAATCACGGTCTTCCCCCCCCCTGTAGGCAATTGGTAAAGCAGGTTGTAGCCCGAGGGGAACTTGCGGAATCGACCCATGATTTGGTCGATGGCTTCACCTTGGTATCCATACAGATCCTTTCCCTTTTTGCTGTTCAGGCGCTTGGCGACTTCGGGGTCAATGGGAAGAGCTTCGGTCATGGGGGATGAACAAATGGGAAAGCGCAAAAATACCCCCTAGATTGCCCCATGAAAAGCCAATGCACGTGAAACCGTGATGAGGTTTTCCACAACTCACCTGAATTGGTCATGTCCGACAGACCCAAAAATTGGATTGAACCCCCCCCAGAGTGGCAGGATTTCCTGCCTGCCTGGTGTGTAACGGGGCATGGAGACGGAGCACCGCCATCATTGGTGGAGAAGATGCAAACTGCCGAACAGAAAGGAAAACTTTGTCCTCCCATGTCTGACATCTGGCGAGCCCTTGAATGTACATCTCCCGACCAAGTCCGCGTGGTTTTAATCGGCCAAGACCCCTACCACGGCATGCGTCAAGCACACGGTTTGGCTTTTAGCTTAGGCGACCCTTTGCTCCCATGGCCCCCATCGCTTAGAAATGTATTTAGAGAGCGCGCTTCCGACTTAAATGTCCCCGTCAACCGCCCTGCCAATTTGGAGGACTGGGCTTCGCAAGGAGTGTTGTTGTTGAATTCTGTGCTGACAACCGAGATGGGTAGGGCTGCAGCGCACAAAGGCTTGGGGTGGGAAGAAGCAGTTGATGGCTTGTTGGCGAAATTGATGTTGCATTCACCAGCATTGGTTTGGATTCTTTGGGGCAAGCCGGCACAACAAACCCACGCGCGTGCTCTTCGGAAAAGCGGATTGCCACGTCCATTGGACAGCGTTTTGCCGTCTGCCCATCCGAGTCCTCTTGCTGCTTACCGCGGGTTTTGGGGCAGTCAGCCTTTTAGCCGATGCAACGCTGCACTGGCATCACGAGGAGAGAGGCCGGTAACATGGTGAATTTCAAAGGGGCCATACCCTGATGCTGCGATCGTCACTTCCCGTGGCGAGATGCGCACCTTTTGGCCCACCGAGTGCGAGGGCGTTCACAGACCGTGAATGTGGTCGGTTGAACTTGTGCACGACGTCTAGAGAATTGAGGCTCCAAGCTTTCACATCCTTGTCACGTCCACATGTCCACAACGTTTGACCTTGTATGACTCCGCGGTAAACGGCACTCTGATGAACGTTCAGATTGAGTAAGGATTCTTCCTCGCGATGGACACTGAGATGTCCATCTTGCCCTCCACTCAGGACAACCCTCTTGTGAGGAAGGTGCAGGGCCCAGTAGCAACTTCTCTTGTGGGCTTTGACGCAAGAGGTGAGGGACGAGTTCTTCCGATCAAGAAGGCCCCAGTGACCACTTCCTCCGGCTACGAGGATTCCCCTTGGATGTGCCGACAGATGTCTGATTTTACCGAGAGAGGTAGGCCATTGATGTTCTAACCGAAGACGATGTCCATCTCGGGACCAAACGCATATCAAGCCCGAGCCATCGCCACTCCAAACCAGATTTTTTTCATCCGTAAAAAGCGAAAAAATGGGAGCTTTATGGGTGTTGTAAACGGTGTGTTCACCGCCGCCATTCACGAACAAACCCCCCGAGGAATTCCCGCCTAAAACGAGATGTTCCAAGGCGGCAATGGCAAAAAAAGGTGAAGCATCTTGGAACAGAACTTGGCCATCCGTTTCTCCAAACAACCAGCGTGCCACCACTCCATCTCCACCCGCTGAAAACCAGCTTTCGCTTTGAGGATCCCAAGCCAAATCGTAAACGGCACCTTTGTGGCCGCGCATGGTTGCAATGGGGACGTCGGGAAACATGCCTTAAAAGTACGGTTTGAAAGAAGGGAAAAGGTTGTATGTTGGTCTCATGCAAGTGATATGGATTTTAACTGCAGCTTTGATTGTGACTTTGTTTATTCAGTATCGTCGACGCCTGAAGCGCTGAGGTTTCAGTCCTACTTTTGAGGTGATGAGCAAACCATCGATTCCCAAAGGAACACGTGATTTTGGTCCGAAAGCCATGGTTCGTCGGCAGTGGATGTTCGACACTCTTAGGCGGGTATTCAAAGCCCACGGCTTTTTACCCATACAAACGCCATCATTCGAAAATCTGTCGACGTTGACAGGCAAATACGGCGAAGAAGGCGATCAACTGATATTCAAGATTCTCAACAATGGCGACTACCTCGCCAAAGTGGGTGAGGACGTTCTGTCTAGTCGAGAGAGCAAATCGTTGACGCCTCTCATCTCTAAGAAGGCCCTTCGTTACGACTTGACCGTGCCCTTCGCGCGTTTTGTAGTGATGAATCGCAACGAATTGTCTTTCCCATTTAAACGCTACCAAATTCAAACTGTCTGGCGCGGAGACCGCCCCGGAAAGGGAAGATATCAGGAGTTCACACAGTGCGATTGTGACATCATTGGATCCGAAAGTATGATGTGCGAGTTGGAGCTTGTGCAAATCCTTTCGGAGGGACTCACCGCATTGAACGTCCCCTCTTTCCGCATACATATGAACGACAGACGCCTGCTGCAAGCCTTGGCTTCAATGGGAGGGGTTGCCGAGGAGCATTTTGCCGAATGGACTGTGGCCGTGGACAAAATTGACAAAGTAGGCGTAGAAGGAGTTATTCGCGAACTCGAAGAACGTGGGCTTCCTCAATCGGCGTCGGCACGTTTGCCAGAACTTATTGAGTTTCGGAAACATACAAATCCCATTGCAGCGCTTGAAGCACTGCTTCCGATGGTTCAAGAAATAGGAGAAGGGATGGAAGCATGGACGAGCTTGAAGGAACTTGTTGAACAGGCCTTGAAAACAGGCGTCAAGATGGAGGCCTTGCGTGTGGACCCTCTGCTCGCACGCGGATTGGATTACTACACTGGAACCATTTTTGAAGTTTTGGTAGATGACGCCCCAGTCGGAAGCATTTGTGGAGGTGGTCGTTATGACGACTTGACTGGCATTTTTGGATGGCCGGGGATGAGCGGGGTAGGCGTAAGTTTTGGTGCAGACCGAATTGAAGACGTACTCAATCACTTCGAAGCATGGCCCGCGATGTCTGAAGAGGGCTTAGATGCCATGGTCGTCCAAATGGCCGGAGGTGATTTTTCGCAGGAATTGCATTTGACTCAAGACCTCAGAGAGGCTGGTCTCTCGGTAGAATTGTATCCTGACCCCGTCAAACTAAAGAAGCAATTTAAGTACGCCAATGACCGGAGTGTTCGGTGGGTATTGGTTCTTGGTGAAAATGAGTTGGCCACGGATACGGTCGTTTTGAAGGACATGCGGCAGGGGATTCAAGAAGTCACATCGATTGCGGAGGCAATACAGAAAATTCAAGATTCGGTCTCTGTCTGAGACCACTTGATTTCGCGTTGGCTGCCATTTTTCAAAAAAGCCGTGACCCCAAATGGTTGGCTTGAAAATGGGAAAACATCATCGATCAATTCAGTTCGGTGTAGCTCAATTAATTGTTGAGTTAAAGTGATGTTATTTACAACAAATAGAGCATATTGTGTATTTATTGTACTTTCTTTTTGAGACGGAATTCCACGGACGAGGCACAGTGTTTTATGAATGTGATGTAATGATTTGAAGGCCTTGTTCCAGGGCTCCTCTGGACACCGTCCAGCGTCCAAAAGCAAGCGGAGCGACTTTCCCGTTGCGTCCAGCATGTCTTCAAGTCGATCGGGGTTATGTAGGTGGCGTTGTGTCAATTGGGATTCTACTGTTGCCAGCAGCCATTGCACTTCATTCCTGAGCCGATGAAGCCTTGAGAGATGCTTTTGCTCTTTTTGAAGCCGTTCTTCACCAGAGGCCAACTCTTGGAGTCTCATGCCCATGTTGCGAGCATGGAGCAATCGGCCCTGCAGGGTCATTAAGGTTTCGCCTGATTCACCCTTTGCAAGAGGGAATTTGCTCCTTTTGGATTGGACGCCAATGGCAAAGCCCAAAGCCCATCCGAGACAGACCAAGATTCCAATCAAGAGCATCGGTGTCATGGACGCAAGGGGAGATGAACCCACTGCCTGGCTGAGGCGAACGGGCTGGCATGACCTCGTTGAACCTCGGCTTCCAATTTTTGCCAGTCCTCGGATTTGTGATGCATGTGCGATTCAATAAGCAGCTGGCGGGCGTGGCGATCCATCGCTTCGAGCCGCTGCTGTTGCCTTTGGGTTTGCCACCAACCAGATTCTGTCCATGTCTGACGAAGTGCTTCAATGTGTTGCCAGAGCTCCGGATGACCTTCGCCTGTCATGCTGGATACCATGAATATTTCGGTGTCTGACCCTGAAGGAGGTTGAGGCAGCACGTGCAAAGCTTGCCTGTAGGCACTCGCTGTCGTTCTGCAAGAGGCCATGCGGTCGCTCTCTGCCTTGTGAACAACGATCAAATCAGCCATTTCTACCACTCCCCGTTTGATGCCCTGAACGTCGTCGCCAGCGCCACCAATCAGCATCAAAACAAACATGTCGACCATGCTTCGGACAGTCACTTCACTTTGTCCAACACCCACAGTTTCAACCAAGATTAGATCGTAACCCGCGGCTTCGCAGAGTTGAATGGCTTCGGACGTCGATCTCGCTACGCCCCCGAGAGTTGAGGACGCCGCCGATGGTCTCACGAAGGCGTTGGGGTGTTTTGAAAGTTCATGCATGCGCGTTTTGTCCCCCAACAGCGCGCCTTGCGTTCGTCGAGATGATGGGTCTACAGCCAAAACTGCCACACGCGCTCCACGATTCACTGCGTCAAGGCCAAACCGTTCAATCAACGTGCTTTTTCCAGCACCTGGTATGCCTGTGAATCCAATGCGTAAACTTCGCCCTTGACTCGGGGCAAGATGAAGCAAGGACTCGATGCGATCTTGGTGATCTGGATGTGCGCTCTCGACCCATGTGATGGCTTGGGCCAATGCCTCTCGTTGGCCTTCGCAGACTGCATGAGCCAACGATTCGGGGGTCCATGCATGTGCTGATTGAATGAGCGATCGAGCCGCTTCGCGCGCTCGTTTCCTTGCGCGGTGTTTGGAGGAAGCATTTGACGGCATGATGGGAAGGTACGTTAAAGCCTATCGCTCCTCCGTGCGATGTGTCCGTACTTTGTCTACATGCGCGCTCAGTTCACAACTTTGGTCTTCGGTTTTTCCATCCTTTGTGTGAAAGCTCAAACTGAGGAACCACCTCTCTGCGACAGCACGGTCGTTGTATCTGGTATCGTAGGAGACATTCACAGCAGATGGATACCGTCATCAATGGTGGTCAACAGACGTTCGAGCGCAGGCGAATTCATCGGCAGTGATGGGGAATTTTTGATGCGAGCTTGTCTTGGGGATACCCTTGTTTTTGGCGCAGTGGGATACCATACTCAAGAGCGAAAAGTGCTGTCAGGCAGCTCGATGGAGGTGGTGTTGCGCGTACTCAATGTGGAGGTAGGCACTGCTGAAGTCATCGCTCCTAGAACCCTCAAGGAAATTGTACAAGACATTCAAGCTTTGGGGTATCGGGAGGAGGATTTTCGTGTTTCGGGCATCGATGCCCTGCAAAGTCCCATCACGTTTTTGTATGAGGCTTTTGCCCGCAATCCCCAAAGCCAGAGGGAGGTTGCACGATTGGAAAACGAGGACCAGCGCAGGGCACTTCTACAAGAGCTTTTTGTCAAATACGTGGACTATGACATTGTCGACCTCGAAATGTGGGAATTTGAGTCATTTGCGCGCTTTTGTGACCCTGGTGAAGATGCACTCAAAAGATGGTCTCAGTACGAATTCATATTGTACGTCAAGCAGAGGTACCAAGTTTTTCGAATGCTGCCACGAACCTTGCCATCTGGAGATTTTGACTACCACTTGGATGAAGATTAGTCTTCGCTGTTGTGGCAATTGGGCCCTGGATAGGTGGACATGTCGCCACGACGCTCAGTCTACCAAATAGCTCAAGTGGAGGTAGAGGATGAACCACTTGAAAAGCAAGCCGGCGACACATGCACCCACACCAACAACACGAGGCAATTGCCATGATGTAGCGATGTCATCAAAACGAATGACCAAATCCACGAAAAGAGCAACTACAGCAATGAGCTCCATGATGCTCAGGAGGGCTTGAATGTCGCTGAGTGCATCCTTCCACACGCGACTCTGTCCTGTCAAATGAAGGACAAAAAAGGCGGTGTTGTACATCAAGAGTAAGCTCAAAATGACGTTCAGAATGCGATTTGGAGTCATGTTGCGAATGTACACCCCTGCTTGTTCACAAGAGGCTTTCACAACATTGACATTGTCCAAATTTGGTTGCAACTTGAAGACATGAAAACATCACAACTTTCTACAGTTGTTTGGGTCTCACTTGCAGTTGTTGTCGTTGGTTCTTTGGCCTCCTGCTCAACGCAAGGCAACCAAACCTGCAGTGCCTATCAAGAGGTGCCGACAGCCATTCATCCGGGGCGCTGATTGGATTAAAATTGCCAATAAATAAAAGGCCTTGGGTTATAAATGCTGCACCATGTAGCGAGCACGGTGGCAGCGCACCAAAACAACCACGTGATCCACAGGGGAATGTTTGTGGTTTGTTTTTTCATCCAAATTCGTGCTGCAGAAGGCAAAAAGTGTAGGCCATAGCCCAAACCAATAAGGGCCAAGCCTGCCCCGTAAGTGATTGACCAAACTTGTTCACCTGGATGGGGCGGCAATTTCCCGAGCTGTGACCACAGAAGATGTGCAGTGGCCCATGCATCCTCGGGATGAGGTGCCGAGGTGGCCTCACTCCAGGAAGTCAAAGACCCTGCTCGAAACCAAATTCTCGCGATGACCACCGTATGAAAGGTGATGAACCATCCTGCACATTTTGCCCAAAGGGACGAAGTGCGAAATGGCCACAAAATCCAAAGCACGAGGACGGCGCCGTTCAGGGCACCCCAAGTCACGAAATTGATGTGTGCTCCATGCCACAATCCACCTAAAAGCATCACCATCATGACATTTACAGCTGTGGCAAGTTTCGTGTGAATTCGAGGTATCATAAGGGTGACCGCCAACACGAGAAAAAACATCCCAGCAATCAACAAAATGCCTCCCAATTCTCCCCACAAAAGCAAGCCCGTTGCAAGCACAGATGCCACCCAAATCAAAGAGACTGCACTGAACTTGCGATTTCCGCCCAAGGGGATGTAGACATAGTCTTTCCACCACAGGGATAAGGTGATGTGCCAACGACGCCAAAAGTCGGACGGAGATGTCGCTCTGTATGGAAAACGAAAATTTTCGGGGAGTGTAATTCCGAGGAGGCCGGCCATGCCTTTGGCCATGTCAGTATAGCCGCTGAAGTCGGCATAAACCTGAAGGCTGTAGCCATAAAGAGCGAGCATAACTTCCCAAGACACCCACTCATGAGGTTGATTAAATACAGGGTCTACAACCCATGCCCCCACCAAATCTCCGAGGATGAGTTTTTTCAAGAACCCTCCGAGAATAAGACGGATGTGTCGAGGGTCTTCTGTTTGGGATGACGTCCAAATGTTTGCGTTCAGTTGGGGAAGGAATTGCTTCGCTCGTACAATGGGTCCTGCCACAAGCTGGGGGAAGAAGGTGATGTAGGTCGCCAAAGACAAGAGTGAGGCGGGGCGTTTCAGCGTCCCACGATGCACGTCGACGGCATAGCTGATGGCTTGAAACGTGTAGAATGAAATCCCGATTGGGAGCATCCATCGATCCAAACGCCACGCTTGGAGTGTCGAATCTAAAAGCCCCCCCGGAAGGCTATCCGCGATGAAATAAGCGTATTTAAAGATCCCGAGAACACCGAGATGAAATGCGACGACAACACCAAGTAGAACGTGTCGCAGCGCACCTTGCTTCTTCCACAAAATCTGGGTCAAAGTGAAATTGACCAAAATGGAACCAATCAACAATCCGACGAGTTTGCCTCCGACCAAGAAGTAGAAACCTAAGCTGAATGCAAGCAACAAACACTTTCGAACGGCTGAGCTCTGCAAACGTTGAGTCGCGACTCGGTTCCATCCCGAAAGCACGAGTAACACCAAAGCAAATGCTGCCCAGAAGGACCAGCTTGTGAAAGTGAATTCCGGAATCATGGAAAATCAGAATGGGCTGATGTCAAATTTGAATAGGATGCCATTTCTGGATTCCGAAACGACTGGCATGCTGCATAGAGGGCTTGCTCAAATCGCTCACCTGCTTCTTTTGCCCCACGCCGCGTGAAATGAATGTGGTCTTTTGATGCCCATCCTTGACGAACCCAGTTGGCCATACTTCCTGGGCCACCCATTGCCGATTGTAGGTCCCAATACATGGCTCCCGTCGTAAGGATTTCGGCTTTTAATGCGTGGATGACCAACGGCAGACCGACAAAAGGTTTGGTCGACTTTCCCATGTCGGATGGACCAATGAAAATGACAGGGACGGCCGGAAAAAGTTGTTGCATCAGCCTGATGTTCTTTGCCAACTTTTTGGCAAACCACCTGGCTTGTTGAGAGGACTGAATGCTTGGAACAGCATTGCCGCCGAATTGAAGAATGAAAAGGGCTGGAGGGTGCTCTTTCTTCATGCGCAACCAGTCCGACTCTGGAACATCTGTAAATAAGGTTCCTGACGAGCCTCGAAGCGGAAGATTGTGAACGTAAACCCCATGTTTTTGACCTAGGAAAATGCCATGGATTTCTTGAGGCTCCAGTGCCATGCTCAAATCTCCCATGACAGGGGCATGGTTCCAAGACAAACTGTCTAGAGTTGATGCCGTGGCCTTTGGAGAAAGGGTTGCTTTCCCCGTGTTGTCTGACCAGATATTCGTCCAAGTCCATCCCTTGTTCGTGAGGCTCGCTCTGCCGTTACCGCGCACTTTCCAGATCGCTGAATCTTGCACTTCGTTTGTAGCCATGAACGGCAATCTCAGCGCGTTGGCCCTTTGTCCTCGACCAAATCCGGAGGTGCGATTGATGCTGCCATCAACAACGGAACCAACAATGGCAGTGCTGCTTGCAGGAGTGATTGGCAGAACCCAACCCGGACCTCGGCCACCCCAGCGTGACTGCCAATTGTCGCGGAGGTTCTGAGTGATGCGGTCGCCTTCGATTTGGCTGTCTCCCCAATGGTAGATTTCAATGCGCCGACAGTCAGCTTCAGGCAGTTTCTGAAAAAAACGTTTCAGTTCACTCCAAGAACGAGCATTTCCTGTGAGTTGCCATGAGACCGGAAGATTGATTTGGACGGAATCTAAAAAGTCCCAAGAGTTCAAGGAAAGGTCTGTTTGTATTGATTGAAGATGACCTTCACGTGTTACTGGTTGAGGGATTCGAGGTTGCAGAGGCAGCGGGGACTCAGCCGCACCGGTCCATGGAGGGAGAGTGACATGATTTTGGAGTCCAATCCAAGCTGCGAGCAGCAGCCCCCACATGAGGAACCATTGAATCCAAGGACGAGGTTCGTGCATCGTTCAATGAACGTTGGGGATGATAAGTGCGTCTCCTGGTTGAATGTTGTCCCAAACTCGGTTCCTTTGCGCCAGGCACTTTGGGGGGACCTGAAAATGTCGGGCAATTCCAAACACCGTTTCTCCCGATTGCACGACATGGATGTGAGGTAGTTCTAGGTTCTCCATCAACCTCATTCCCGTGCGCATCAGCGAGGCCCACGTATTCAGCTCTTGCAGGCTATGGCTGGATGCATAAGCCTGTTTCATGGCGGCAATTGGCCTCGGATTTTCTTGCCATTTCTTCAACAACGAAACTGCCAACTCGAGGTCAAAAGGTTGATTCGATTGTCGGCTCGCATCCGCACACGTAGACCACCAAGCGAGGTATGCGGCACTTGGTGGCAGTTCGAGCTCGTGGGTCATTTCCATGAGTGCTGATGCATGAAGATTCCATCCGCACCACATCAAAGTCAAATCGTCGAACTGTTCGGATCTCCAAACTTGCAACGCGTCAGAGGCTTCAGGCCAAGCGGCTTCCCAAGTGGCCTCCCATGCGTCGGGCGGCCGAATGTTTTCCTTGAATTGAATTGGTCGGGCGTTGCAGGTCTCCGATTTCTGCGCCCATGTCATGAAGGCCACCATCGACAAACCAGCCAAACACACAAAACCGGGCAGTGAAACTGCGGTTGTGGTTTTAGACGTAAACGGGAAAAAAATGGTAAGCACTGACAACAATTTGCGTGAACAAGTTATTTTGGGAACATGCGCGAGCCTCACATTTCCATCAAGGATTCTTCACGTTTGGTGGCATTGCTTGAGGAAAACTTGGCGACGGAGCCCGAAGTCCTGGCTCAATTCCAAGTATTGCGTGCTAGTGAATTCAAGCACCGGAGCATTCTCGAGGAATTGGATTTGGGGTACATGGAGGTTGACTTGCAAGGCGTTGTTTCGCGGGTCCACCCGCGATTTTTGAAAATGACAGGGTTTTCAGAGGATGAACTTTTGGGGACGAAAGGAGAGGCCATGCTCGATGGGGAAGGAGCAGTGCGAATGGCTGCTGTGGTGGAAGAACGCAAGCTTGGAAAGGCTTCGTCATATGAAATGCCGATATGTCATCGCGACGGACATCGGTTGTGGTTTCTCATCACGGGAGCTCCCATTCGAAATGTGGAGGGAGAGTTGGTTGGTTCAGTGGGCATTCACTTTGACATCACTCAGCGAAAGTTGCTTGAACTTGAAACCAATCGAGCTTTGGCCGCAGAAGCGTATGCAAGAAATCGCGAGCGCGGATTGTTGATGAAAATGAGTCATGAGATCCGAACCCCCATCAATGCCATCAATGGAATGTTCAGTTTGATGGATAACGTTCCTAGATCGGAAGAACATGAGGCCATTTGGCAAGGAGCGATGCGGGCAACAGCCATGCTGCGACGGGTGGTGGATGACGTCTTGGATTTGTCTCGTTTGGAGATTGGTAAGCCATCCTTACAACTTCGTGAAGTTGATGTGATGGAGATCACCTCAGGTGTAGCCAAAATGCATCACCTTCTCGCCGAGGAGAAGGGTCTTTCGTTGGAATGCGTTTGTGAATTGGAAGAGACCCAACGTTTTCTTGATGCAGATAAATGGCTGCAAATTCTGACGAACCTTTTGGGCAATGCAATCAAGTATACCGAAGAGGGTAGGGTTTCTCTTGTCATTCGCAAACACGAGAGCAAATCTGGTTGGATTGTCGCGGAAGTGGCGGACGAAGGAAGAGGCATCCCCTTGCAGCATCAAGCCAGGATTTTTGAACCCTTTGGATTGCTGAATTCAGATGATCCAGCGTCTAACTATCGACTCGATGAGGGGAGTACTGGACTGGGGTTGTCCATTTCCAGAGAGCTTGCTCATGTGATGCAGGGAGAATTGAAATTGGTGGCGAGAGAAATAGGATCGTGCTTCAGGCTTGAAGTACCGGCAGAAACCTGGGAAGTCCCGACCGAGAAACGCGTTGACGATGACAACGCAAATCAAGTTCCAAAATGGGACGGTTCTGGCACCTCGGTTTTGCTTGCTGAGGACAACAACATCAATGTGATGTATGCAGTGGCACTGCTGAAAAAATGGAATGTGGAGGTGGATGTGGCATCAGACGGTCTCGAGGCATTGAAACTTTTAAAGCGGCGTCAGTACGATGTGATTCTGTTAGACGTTCAAATGCCCAATTTGGATGGATTAGAAACGCTACGTCGAATCCGTGCACAGGACAAATCCGCACAATCTGCCTCACAGAGGGTGTTTATGGTTACGGCTTTTGCAGATTCGGATACGCGCGACGCTGCCACCTTGGCAGGAGCCAGTGGATTTTTGGCCAAGCCGTTTTCACCTTTGGAGTTGTTAAGTGTGCTGACGACGTCATCGTGAAGTGTCGGAGAAAACAAGTCTCGCTGTTTGTTTATATTTAATTATTATGTAAATTACAATTCGAAGGTCTGCATGAACAATGGAGGACCTCGTTGTGAATCGTAATGGAGTACCGGCAACGGCGGGTGCTCCATTTTTTGTGCACCAATACGTTGTGAACCTTTGTGTCTTGAAGGGGGTTACCTCGGCATGCACGAATTGCGAACCTCTCTGTTTTTGCCAATTTCTCTAGATCAGGCATGGGCCTTTTTTAGTGTCCCCGACAATCTGGATGACATCACTCCTGCAGACATGGGTTTTGAAATCTTGACCCAAAATGAGAAGAGAACGTATGCAGGTCAAATCATCCGCTACCGAGTGAGGCCGCTCTTCAACATTCCGCTGACGTGGGTGACTGAAATTACCCACTGTGCAGACAAGTCATATTTCGTGGACGAACAGCGCTTTGGGCCTTACGCACTGTGGCATCACCAGCATCATTTTAAGGAGGTAGATGGTGGTGTTCAGATGGATGACATCCTCTACTACAAACTTAAGGGAGGGAAGCTTGGAGCACTGCTCACTGGTTGGTTGGTGCATGGAAGGGTGAAGGCAATTTTTGATCACCGGTCGCGCGTTCTTTTGAAGAAATTTGGGGGTCAGAACCTCGAATGACTGTCGGTTACTGGCAGAGCACGTTGGCCGCCCAAGCTGCCATCAGCAAGTCGGGTTTCACCTTGGAATTGAACCCAAGTGAAGTGATGTAGCCTGAGCTAGCATTGACCAATTTGTGGCTTGCATACTTGCTGTCGCTGTTAAAATCGAGGTCGATTTGGTTCACCCGAAGACCACATTCTTCAAGGATGAGATTTGCCAATTCTACAGATCGCTCGGTCTCACCCCAAAGCTTGGTCCACATGTCGAGTATTTTTGGCACACGCTCCCTTCGATAAATGACGTGGGCCCCGTTGTTGGGAAAACGAAACACGACAGTCGTCACGTAAACGGTGTGCCTCTTGTGATTTTGGGAGTCGCAACCCACATGGACTTCTACATCTGATTCAGCCGTCATTGCAGCAATGTACTCGCACACGTCGTGTTTGAGTTTGCCGCCCATTACAGTAAACTTCCTTTGGACCAAATCCATGAGGTTGAAGCTACCGCCGGGAAGGGGCAAAAAAAAGCAAGACCGCGGCCCTGCTTTTCCATGTTATGCACATTTCGTGCATGAATGTTTGGGATTCAACGGTTGAGAGAAACGTCGATGAGGTATCGAATGTGGGCGCGGTGAGCACGTGTAAGTCCATCTGGAGATGTTGCATCTCTTTGCTGACGGTCAATTCGTCTCAGTTGGGCCAAGACCACACTTTGAGCCACTTCATTTAAGCGGCTTTTTTCAGCCAAAGACTTTGTCAGAGCCTCGGTGTACATCAATTGCAAACCTTGACGGTAGGTATTCACGGACGTTCTGAGGTCTGCTTTGAAAATCGCATCTGTCAGGTCATCCATGTACTCAGCAAGATCATACGTGTTTCCATACAAGCCGCTGTCCAAAATCCTCATTAAGACGACAGGACTGAGCAATTGACTCAGTGCACCACGCTGGGCACTCGCGATTCTTGCGTGCACTTTGGGATCTTCTCCTCCGCCGTAAAATCCAAAACCCCGACGCTGAGACTGCAGGTATGCCAGCACACCTTCCTGGGCGTCGAAGGCATCGGGTGCGAAAGCGTACTGAGACAAAGCGCTCATCGCTGCTTTTTGATCTGCTTCAGACACGGGGGTGTATGGCGCAGTACCATTCAATTGCTCAGGTGTTGAGCGGTTGTATCGGACACCTCCAATTTGGCGGGTCATGATGCGCAATTGTGTGGCGTATTCACCGGTCAGCGCGTAAAATGCACGAAGTACTTCTTGATGGCTGTCCACGCCGTCGGCAAAATGGTCGACAATGGCAGGAAGCAAATCATTGACAAGTTCACATCGTTCAGAGGCATAAGCCACAGGGTCATTGCTCAGGTCGTAAATGTTGACGTCAGGGTTGATGCCCTTGCCCGTGCTGCGCATGTCGTCTGCGTCGTTGCCAAATTGCAAAAGTGGATCCGTCGAGCGTTCGAGGATTGTGCTCAAACGCGAAGCCTCTGCATCTGCATCTTCAAGCCCAGTGCTGTAACCGTACTCGATGACCCATTTGTCGTAGGGTCCCGGACTGTCGTCGTAGAATCGTGTTTGCTCAGATTTCTTCCGTGCAAAATTGATGGATGGATATTCCATGACAGAGTTGCACAAGCCGTTTTCAGCCACCTTTTCAGAATCCTTGATTTCATGAGGGCTAAGCATGGTACTTGCGTGCATGTTGTGGCTCATGCCAAGAGTATGACCAACTTCGTGCAGGACGAGACGGTGGAGGGTTTGGCGCACGAACTCGGCGTGCTCTTCGTCTGTGAAATTGTAAGCGCGCATGGCGGCGGCGGCAAGCAGGCTGTTTCGGCCCATGACGATTCCAGCGTGGCAGCGGCTCATTTGCTCTGCGAGGATTTCGCGCGAAGAACGTATTTCAAGTTCGGCATCCAACGCGGCGTATTCTTCATCCATGGCGTTTTCAATCATGCCTGCCTTGGAAAAGACCTCTGCACGCCACAAACGGCCCACCATTCCTCCGTACTCAAGCATGATGTCCGCACCAAGGATTTCTCCTGTCCGGGGATTTACGAAACTTGGACCGTAGCCGGAGAATGGCGGTGAAGGAGATGCAGTCCAGCGCAGGACGTTGTAACGAACATCGCCGGCATCCCAATCTGCGGTGTCAGGTTGAATCTTGACAACCACCGCATTTTTAAATCCAAGGGGTTCAAAAGCCCGATTCCATTTTTCCACGCCAGCTTTGATGATGGGTCTGAACTCCAAAGGCGTGGTGTTTTCAATCCACCAGGTAATGGGCTTCACAGGCTCTGAAAGAGCAGCTGAGTAATCCTTTTTTTCGAGACGCCACCGGTGGATCATGTCTTTCCACGGCGTGGCACTGACTCCCGTCAAGTCGTCCACCTCTGTGGTGAAGAAGCCAATACGGGGATCGTCTGCCCGGGGCGTGAAGCCCTTCTCAGGCATGGGCAGCAACGCATGGCGATAGCCCACGGTAACGTAACGGCCGTCCTCAAATTGAGGTCCACCCACAGTCGGGTTGCCGTTGTCGTAGACGTAGTCGACCGACAATTCCGTATTCATGGGGTAGTTCGCGACGTCGACCACCTTGCTTTTGGTTTTGCTGAGCTTGCCCAAGGCGGACTTGCGTCCAGGACGGGAGGGTGGCTTGACCATTTGTAGCTCTTCTTTCAAGAACATGGCGTCCGCTGAGACAATCACGCCAGTACTGTCTTCGGCTTCCACCTTCAAGCTTGCGAGGATGGGGGTGTTGAGGTTGGCATCCGCCGCTTTGCTCAAGGCGTTTTCCGGGTCCACGTGGAAGTTTGTGTTCTCTGCATGAACCTCCAGTTGTCCAAAGTGCCGGTGGAACGTCACCACCTTGCTCCCGCGGTAGCTGCCGCGATAAAAGCCACTCGACACCACGCCATCCTCAACCTGTGAGAAGTAGATGAATTCGTCTTTCATGGCCTCGGCTGGAATGTGGATGTACATGCTGCCTTTGGCGGTGTCTTGATAAAGGTTGAACAGGCCTTCGTCAAGCTTAAAATCCTTGGTGAAGTTGGCCACGGATTTCAAGCCGTCCTTTCCACCTTTCTTCTTGCCGTCCACCTGCTCGGTGTCTCCTTTCTTTCCCTTCTTTTTCTTTTTCCCTTTTTGGGCCAAACCTTCTGCAGGCGCAAAGGTCAACAGGGCCGCGGCGATGGAGAGAGCCGCCCAACTCGTCATACGTTTCATGGGCCTTAAGTTACCACGACTTCGGCCCAAACCGGACCTCACTTGAACCCGCGAATCTTTTTCAGGCTCTCGTACGCCTCTTGCACTTCGAGGAAGCGCGTTTCAGCCTGTTTTGCGTAGGCTTCGCCCATATCTCGAACCTTGTCAGGGTGGAATTTCAACGCCAATCGGCGATACGCTTTTTTGATGTCAGCATCGCTCGCATCGTGTCCAATTTCCAGCACCGTGTAGGGATCTGGTTTGTCGCTGTGAAAAGGCGCCTCGATCGACGCGCGATCTTTGTCGCTGACACCAAGGAAGGAAGCCATGCGTCGAATGAGCTCGACTTCGCGCAGGTCCACGTTGCGGTCTGCTTGTGCGATGCCGTACAGGTATTGAAGGAGCAAGAGGCGCTTGGCATGCGGCATGTTGGCTCGAATCTGCATGCACACTCCGCGCACGTCCACGGGATTTTTGAGCGCCTCCCTGAGCGCCAACGTCAGCTGCTCGGCCTGGGCCTGTCCAAAATTGGTGCGGAAGAACTGCTTGACATAGTCAAGTTCTGATTTCAGAACCCGTCTGTCGGCCTGCATGACGGCAGCGCTCAACACCACCATACTTAAGGCAAAATCTCCGCTTCGAGTTGGTCTCGTTTGGTTCCGAGTACCTCGGGGTTGTTTTCCCCCCATGGTCTGGTGGCCATCATCTCTGGCTAGACTGTCGTCTGAAAACATCTTTCCGAGCCAGTAACCCATCACACCGCCGATTGGACCTCCAAGGGCCCAACCGACTGCGCCACCAATCCACTTGGCGTAACCCATCAGGTGGCTTGAAGTTGGGCAAAGCCCTCTTGAATGAAAGCGGTCAATTCTTCACCATCCAAAAGTCCTTGGGAGAGGCGAGCGAGATTGGCGGCTTGCTTGGCCAATTCACCGCGCTTGGCTTCATCTTTCTCATTGAGGAGAGTTTGGGCCATGGGGTGGTTTGCATTGAAGGTGACCTCATAGCTCTCGGGCATGTCGCCGAACATCTGGAATCCACCGCCACCCACGGCTTGTTGTTCCTTCATTCGTCGCATGAATTCAGATTGCGTGATGACAAGTGGCGCCGATGTGGGAGACATGGCGGCAAACTGAACTTTGTAAGTGGAATTGCCCGGAAAGGCACCCTCCAAAATTGGCTTGAGGGTTTCTTCTTGTTTCTCGTCAAGTGCAGAGCTTAGTTCCTCATCCTTTTCAATCAACTTGTCCGCAATGTCGGCGTCGACTCTTTTGAATTGGATGTCCGTGTGAGTCTGTTCGAGCTTGCCCACGACATGAGCAGCGAGCGGGCCTTCCATGACCAATACGCTGTACCCGCGATCGGTTGCCTCTTTCACGTAACTGTGTTGTCCCTCGGCGTCAGGGGTGTATGGAAGAATGACTTTGCCGTGCTTGTCCTTTTGTGTTTCACCTACGAGTTTCATTAATTCTTCGTGCGTGTGGCACTTGCCCGAGATGTCTTTGTACAGGAAGAACTTTTGTGCGCGTTCAGCAAATTTTTCGTCAGTCAGCATGCCGTATTCAACGAATACTCGCAAATCGTCCCATTGTGCTTCAAAAGACTCGCGGTCTTTTTTAAACATCTTGGCAAGCTTGTCGCTGACTTTTTTGCTAATGTGACCTGAGATTTTCTTGACATTGGCATCTTCTTGAAGGTAAGATCGACTTACGTTTAAGGGAATGTCGGGAGAGTCAATCACACCGTGAAGCAGTGTCAAGAAATCGGGAACGATGTTCTCCACGTTGTCTGTGATGAACACTTGGTTCGAGTAGAGATGAATTCGATTTTTTTGCAGGTCGATCTGCTTCTTCAACTTCGGGAAATACAAGATGCCAGTTAAGTTGAACGGGAAGTCGACATTGAGATGGATGTGGAAGAGAGGGTCCTCAAAATTCATTGGGTAGAGGTCCCGGTAGAAGTCTTTGTAATCCTCATCTTTGAGCTTCGCAGGCTTTTTTGTCCACGCTGGCTCTGTATTGTTCACGACGAATGGCACCTCCACGCTAACCTTCTTGACCTTGCCGTCCTCGTCAGTAGCCCCTTCGGGGTCATCGACATATTCAGATTTCGTGCCTTGGACAATTTCCACAGGCATGAACTTGCAATACGTGTTCAGGATTTCTCTTACGCGCTCTTGAGCGAGATATTCCTTCGCATCATCAGAAATGTGCAGCACGATGTCCGTCCCAGCTTTGTCTTTTTCGATGTCTTCAATCGTAAAGTTGGGAGAACCATCACAGCTCCACTTGACCGCTTTCGCACCTTCGCGCTGGCTGAGTGTTTCGATGTCCACGCGGTCTGCCACCATGAAGGCAGAGTAAAAGCCCAAACCGAAATGTCCAATGATGGCCTGTTTGGCCTCGGCATCCTTGTATTTTTCAAGAAAGTCGGTTGCACCTGAGAAAGCGATTTGATTGATGTATTTGTCAATCTCTTTGGCTGTCATTCCAATTCCGGCGTCGCGAATGGTCATGGTGCCTGCGCTTTCATCTAGGAAAATGTCAACTTGAGGATTCTCAGAGATTGTTCCTACTTCGCCCAATTGAGCCAGTGTCTTGCGCTTTTGGGTGGCATCCACTGCATTGGAGACGAGCTCTCGCAAGAAAATTTCCTGATCGCTATACAGGAACTGTTTGATGATGGGGAAGATGTTGTCAGTGGTGACATTGATTGTGCCTTGTTGTGCCATAGATCTTCTTGGTCTGGGTTGATATCGATTCAAATAAAAAGAGACGCTGCACCTCGGTGCAACGCCTCCGTGCTTTCAATTCCTGTGCCATCCATGAGGTTGGGGGTAAAGGCTGCCAGAATCGTCAGTCATAAGACCAATTGTGGTGACATCGTGTCAGTATTGATGATGAATAACGACACGCGCAGTGATGCCATTTTCCATTCGAAGGATGTATGCACCAGCCTTGAGGTCATTCACATTGAGTGTGGTTTGTCCCGGATAAATGCGCTCAAATCCCACTGATCGTCCTTGCGTGTCAATCCAGTCGGCATTCATGGGTGCATTGCCATCCCACAGCACGTGGAGTTGATTTTCTGCGGGAATGGGATATGCAGTCATTGAACCGTCTACATCGAACTCGCCAACACCCACGGGCAAGATGGGATTGAAAACATAGCCAGTTCCTTCACTTGGCCATGTATTTCCCCATCCTTCATCGCCACTGTAAATCCAGTCAAAGATGTCATTGATGGTCTGGAATTGCGGACCATCTGCCGCACCTTCTGCAACGAGAAGAGACCCAGCGTAAGAGTCGGGATCGAAGTTGCCCAAGAGACCGGCGGTATTGATGAAATCTGCCGCAATGAGACTGTGATCGGTAATGGTGTTGGGGCCGTAGTGGAAGGTGATGGTACCCGTTTCATGAAGCCAAACTTGGTAGTTGGCGCGCTGAGTTGCTGTAATCACAGAATCTTCGCCGTACACTTCGTCGTAGAACCCGACGTTGTGATATTCAACCCTAAAGATTCGGTTGGGTGAGATGCCGTCATAAGTGTATCGAATTTCACTTATGTCTTGACCTGTTGTGTCCGCGGGGGATACATCGCAGATGTCAGCAAAGACTGGGGCAACGAGGTGATTGGCATTTCCAACACCAAGGATCATTTCGCCTAAGTTGGCAGTCATGACCATGGTGCAAGTGTCTCCCCACATCACCATGTCAAATGGGATGGGCAACATTTCCTCAGGATCATCCCATCCCGCACTTAGGTTGACCAAGGAATATTCCTCGAGCGGTTCGTAGGGTTGAGAAATGATGTCGGTCGTGTAGGGAGCGTCTTGGCCCCAAGACATGGCAACGAGTGGCATGACGACTCCAAATAACATAAAGTGTTTCATGTCGCCAAAAGTAGCATTCGCGCTGCAATCAGAAGTTGGGGGACAAGCCGTGTTTGTTATGAAATCCTTGAATGTGCTCGATGACTTCTTCTGGCGAGTTGGCCAAACGAAAGAGGTCGTCATCGTCGTCACTGATGGTCTTGTATTTCTCCAGCATCGTTTGCTGAAACCATTCGAGCAGGCCTCCCCAAAAATGACTGTCGTACAAAACAATGGGCTGTTTTGTGATTTTGTTTGTCTGCATCAAGGTCAGTGCTTCGAACAATTCATCCATGGTTCCAAAGCCACCTGGCATGACTACAAAAGCTTGACTGTATTTGACGAACATCACTTTGCGCACGAAGAAGTAGTCAAAATTCAAACATGTATCAGCATTGATGAAGTCGTTGTGACTTTGCTCAAATGGAAGTTCAATGTTCAATCCGACTGACACGCCGTCGCGGTCTTGGGCACCGCGGTTTCCGGCTTCCATAACACCTGGGCCTCCCCCTGTAATCACACCATAGCCCGCATCGACAAGGGCTGAAGCTACAGCGCGAGACGCTTTGTATGTGGGCGTCTCGGGCCCGGTTCGGGCCGAACCGTAAATGCTCACGCAAGGACCAATGGCCTGAAGTGTTTCGTAGCCTTCCACGAACTCGCTCATGATCTTAAAAATGGACCAACTGTCGTTGCTTTTGATTGCAGACCAAGAGAGATTGGGGTGCTTTTTGATGTTGTACTTCATGTTTAGAAGGTACAACACTGAAAAGCAAAATTTCTTGGCGATAAGGTGTTATCCTTTTTCGAGAAGCGGACGCAGAAATCTCCCTGTGTGGCTCTCTGAAATCTTTGTCACCTGTTCAGGCGTTCCAGCTGCCACAATGGTGCCGCCATTTTTGCCGCCTTCGGGACCGATGTCAATGAGGTGGTCGCAGACTTTCAACACGTCCAAATGGTGCTCGATGACGACAACCGTATTTCCTTGACTCACAAGTTTGCGCAAGACGTCAATCAAAAGTTGCACATCCTGAAAGTGCAATCCCGTGGTGGGCTCATCTAAGATGTAAAGCGTGTTGCCAGTGCCTACTCGCGCAAGTTCAGAAGCGAGTTTCACTCGTTGCGCCTCTCCGCCACTGAGTGTGGTGCTTTGTTGGCCTAGAGTGATGTATCCTAGCCCGACGGCTTGAAGGGTTGATGTGATGCGATGAATTTTAGGAATGGCCTCGAAAAAGGCATGTGCGTCATCTACCGTCATGGCCAGTACATCGGCGATGCTTTTGCCGCGATATCTCACCTCAAGGGTTTCACGATTGAAGCGCTTCCCGTGACAGATTTCGCAAGACACGTGAACGTCAGGTAAAAAGTTCATTTCGACAGTACGAACTCCGGCGCCTTTGCACGATTCACATCGACCACCCGCAACATTGAATGAAAATCGCCCCTTTTTGTAGCCGCGAATTTTTGCTTCTGGAAGGAGAGTGAACTGGGTGCGAATCAAATCCATCAAACCTGTATAGGTAGCTGGATTCGAGCGCGGGGTTCGTCCGATCGGACTTTGATCGATGGCGATGCACTTGTCAACGTAATGCAGTCCGGAAATGTTTTTGTGGGGCAGGGGGATACGGATGTCGTCGTGGAGGTGATTCAGCAATGCAGGAAGCAAGGTCTGATTGATCAAGGAGCTTTTTCCGCTTCCACTCACCCCACTCACACCGACCAAGCAGCCCAGTGGAATTTTGAGGTTGACCTTTTTCAGATTGTGACCACACGCACCTTTAAGAATGAGGTTTTTGCGGTGCCCCTTTTGGCGCTTCTTGGGAACAGGTATGGATGCGGCACCTGTGAGGTACCTGGCGGTGATTGAATTTGAGTCGAGGTGACTTTGGGGAGGGCCTTGAGCGACGATTTGGCCGCCATGAACCCCGGCACCTGGACCGATGTCCACAAGGTGGTCGGAGGCGAGCATCATGTCTTCGTCGTGTTCGACGACAATCACCGAGTTGCCTGCATCGCGAAGCGCGCAGAGGCTGTTGATGAGTTTGCGGTTGTCCCGTTGATGAAGCCCGATGCTCGGTTCATCTAAGATGTACAACACTTCCGTGAGGCGACTTCCAATTTGGGTGGCGAGTCGAATACGTTGAGCTTCTCCACCACTGATGCTTCGGGTGGGTCGGTCCAAACTCAAATATCCCAATCCGACATCGAGCAAGAACCCCAATCTTGCACGCACCTCTTTCAATGGCGCCCGCGCAATTGTGGCTTGGCGCTCTGTCAGTTGAGACTCGAGGGATTCCAGAAACGTTGCCAATTCGTGCAAATCCATGCGGCCTAGCTCGCCGATATCTCGCCCCCCAAGTTTGAACTGAAGGCTGGTGGCTTTGAGTCGGGAGCCTTGACATGTGGGGCAGATGACCTTGTGCATGAAGGATTGGGCCCAACGGCGCAAGGGAATCGATTTGGCTTTTTCCGCAGACCGTACAATGGCGGCAACAAGTCCTTCAAACGGGACCGTTCCTCCACGTACACCTCCGCGATCCAACAACTTTACCTCACGATCGGTGCCGTAGAGAATTTTACCCATGACCTCTGCTGGTATGTTCTCAACAGCGGTGGTTAGAGGCAGTTGATGTGCAGCCAAAATGGCTTCCACAATTCTGGAAGTCAGGTTGTCTTTGAGTTTACCAAGAGGCGCGATGCCGCCTTTTTTTACAGTCATTTTTGGGTCAGGCACCAGTGTTTCTGGATCTACTTGAGCGACCTTTCCAAGCCCATTGCACGTTGGGCAGGCTCCGTAAGGGCTGTTGAAGCTAAAGAGGTTAGGTTCCGGCTCGGGATATGCGAGCCCTGTGGTGGGACACATCAGATTCCTGGAAAAGTGAATGGGAATGTCCCCGTCCAAAGGCATCACGGCCATCGATCCCTTTCCAAGAGAAAGAGCAGTTTGGACTGATTTTAGGATGCGTTCTTTGTCCTGAGGGCGAACGACAATGCGGTCGACAACAGCCTCAATGTCGTGAACCTTGTACCGGTCTACCTTATATCCCGATTCAAGTTCCACGAGTTGTCCATCGACGCGCGCACGGATGTATCCCTGCCTCATAATTTGCTCAAACAACTCTCGGTAGTGCCCCTTGCGACCACGAACCATGGGGGAGAGAAGCAGGAGCTTTTGGCCCTCAAAGCGGGCGAGGATGTTGTCGGCGATTTGCTCGTCGGTGTAGCGCACCATGGGTTCCCCAGTTTCAAGAGAAAATGCATCTGCAGCACGGGCATAGAGTAACCTTAAGAAGTCGTGCAATTCAGTCACAGTACCTACCGTGGACCGTGGATTCTTTGAGACGGTCTTTTGTTCAATGGCCACTACAGGGCTCAGACCTGAAATGGACTCTACATTGGGTCGTTTTAAACCTCCTAAAAATTGACGAGCGTATGCGCTTAATGTTTCAAGAAATCTGCGCTGTCCCTCAGCATACAGAGTGTCGAAGGCAAGGCTTGATTTTCCGCTGCCACTGACGCCTGTAAACACAATAAGTTTGTTGCGCGGCAGTACGACATTCACATCTTGGAGGTTGTGCTCCGAAGCGCCGGTGACAATCAGATTGCCTTGACGGGCGTCAGCGTCGGGATGCTTGGGCACTGCCATGCTCTTCCAACAGTTGGAACTTAATCGGGTTCACCTTCTTGTACGACCTGTGATGCACGGCCCAAAGAGCGGATGTTCCAACCCGCAGCAGCCACGAGCATGGTCATCAGCGGAGAGATCCAATTGAAGATGCAGTAGGGGGCATATGCAAGAGTTGCGACGCCGAGAATGCCACTCTGCGCCACACCGCAAGTGTTCCAAGGAATGAGGACCGACGTGACTGTGCCCGCATCCTCGAGTGTTCTGCTCAGGTTCTCGGGCGCAAGTCCGCGCTCTTCATAGGCTTCGCCCATCATTTTTCCAGGCACGACGATGGCAATGTATTGGTCCGAGGCCAGCACGTTAAAGGCCAAACACGCCCCAACGGTTCTGCCAATTAAACCTAGGGTGCTGTTGACGCCAACCACCAGTGCCTGTGTCAAACGTGCCAGCATGCCGGTCGCCTGCAGCACGGAACCAAATGTCATGGCACAGATGATGAGCCAGACGGTATTAAGCATGCCCTTCATGCCGCTGCTTGACAACAATTCGTCAGCCAAATCGTGCCCTGTGACGACAGCGACATCCAGCGCCATAGCCTCCATGGAGGCCACATAGCATGCTGCTGCGTAGCTCAACTCGCCACCCGCCACTTGACGAATGACTTCGGGCTGAAATACAATGGCGGTCAACGCACCGAGAATGACCCCTAAAAACAATGCCGGTGCTGCGGGTACTTTACGTGAAATCATGACCAGTACAGCAACGGGTGCAACAAAAAGAGCGGGATGAATGGAAAATGCGCTCGAAACAGCCTCTGCAAAGCCAGGAGCGAGTTGTGCTCCTTGTTCCGACGCGCCGCCACCAAATCCCACCACAAGAAAGACAAGCAGCGCGAGTGCAATGCTTGGCACGGTGGTGTAGGTCATGTAGCGGATGTGTGTAATCAGGTCTGTTCCCGCAACGGCAGGGGCGAGGTTCGTGGTGTCGCTTAGAGGCGACATTTTGTCACCAAAATAAGCACCGCTGATGATGGCTCCGGCCACCCACCCCTCGGCCAAACCTAGGGCTTGTCCTATGCCCACAAGAGCAATGCCTACGGTGCCCACGGTTCCCCATGAACTGCCCGTCGCGAGCGACAAGACGGCGCACACAATGCATGCTGCAAATAAGAACACACTGGGCTGGAGAATCATCATGCCGTAATGGATGAAGGCAGGAATGATTCCAGCAAGCAGCCAGGTGCCTGACAAAGCCCCGATCAAAAGAAGGATCAACATCGCTTCTGTTGCGGTGCCAATGCTGTGGGCGATGGCGTCGCGAATGTCCGACCATGCCGTACCTCGACCCATTCCCAACGCACCTGCAAACAACGCTGCAAGAAGGAGGGCAATTTGGTTGGACCCGTAGGAGCTGTCCTCTCCAAAATACACGACGTCTGCCCCCAAAAGTGTCACCAAGACGACCACGGGAGAAAGTGCCACCCAAAGGGGCATTGAATGACGCATCACGACTTCGCCTCGAGCTCCTGAGTTTCAGCAGCTCCATTTGGGGACAGTGCGGCCTTGTCGACACGCATCTTTCCTGATTCAAATTCGAGCACCACCGTTTTGTCACTCACATGAATCACCTTGCCATGCAGACCTCCGATGGTCACAACTTGATCTCCCTTTTTGACCGCGTCACGGAAGGCCTTGGCTTCTTTTTGGCGTTTCATTTGAGGTCGAATCATAAAGAGGTACATGATGCCAAACATGCCTGCCAGCATGAGCAGAGTACCCGTGCTGCTGCCACCAGCTGCGGCTTGGAGAAGGAAGAGTGATAACATGATGGTAAAAATAACCCCCTTGAACGAGTTTACGAAGGATGGGACCGAATCTTCAGGGACCTTTGGGGGAGATCACGTTGCCGACCAGATGCAACCGAATCACACCGGGGCTGGTGTTGGCAACAACGGTGATGACTTTGTCTTGATCACCTGTTTTGTCATGGGTGTCGAATGACACATCGACTGTGCCTGATTCTCCCGGAGCAAGAGGAGTGCGTGGCCAGGTTTTGGGTACTGTACAACCGCATGAAGTGGATACATCAGCAATGAGGGCGTAACCTGGTCCTCGATTGACAAATGAAAAAGAATGTGTTACGACATGACCTTCGCTTACGACGCCGAAGGTCATGGTGGTATCGCCGAAGTCAAGATGAGGTCTTGCCACGGAGGCTGATTCATTTGAGCCTGCCGTTGCGGGAATGACAATCATGTCTGTACTGACCGTCTGATTTTCACGGCATGCAACGAGCAGAAGGGCACCGACGATGCTTGCGGTGAGAAGGAACTGTGGCATTCGCTTACTCAAGAAGGCCACGACCCACTTTTTTGATGTCACCTGATTCTTTCAATTTGGTGAACAGCTGATCGAGGATGCCATTGATGAAGCCATGGCTCTTGGGTGTGCTGTAGTATTTGCTCAGCTCGATGTATTCATTCAGCGTGACTTTAAGAGGAATGGACTCGAAGGTTTGGGCCTCAGCAAGTGCCATTTTCATCAGAATTTGATCTGTCGCTGCGATTCGTTCAAGTTCCCAATTTTGAGCTCCCTCTTGAATCAACGCCTCGCTGGCTTCGTCCAAAGACAAGGATTTGGCAAAGAGACCTTCCATAAATGCCTTGTCGTCGTCGTCATCTCGCCACAATGGGAGGATGTTGACCTCTTCGTCTCCCTCCTTGATTGTTTTGATTGTCTTGATGACCATGCTAGCTGCAAGATCTAAGTCATCAACCCAATAAATGCTCTCTTCCTCGATCATGTCTTGAAACATTTGGAAGTTGATCATGTGCTTACGGAACATGCGTACCAAACTTTCTCGGTCGAGTTGGAACCCACGATCCTCGGAGGCCATGTAATTCTGATATTCTTCGTTTTCAAGCAGACCTCTAAAAATGGCGCGGAGCAGTTCTTGCCTGTTGCCCCAGCCCACTCCTAACTCATCACAAGCCTTCCTGAGATTTTTGCTGTTGGCAAGAATGCGGAGGGGCTTGTTCGTGACGAATTTGGTATTTGGGTTCAAATCTTCGGGGGAGGGAAGCTGTTTTTTGTAACCCGCTTCGATTCGGTCGATGGCCAGGGACTGCATTGACCCAATCATGTCAAGCAACATGAGATACAGTTCTTGCATCTTTTTCGTGCTGTGTTCGAGGGCCTGACGGGCGCGCTTGACGTCGCGGTCCTCGTCTTGATAGAAGCCAAAAAGAACGTGCAGGATTTTGATCCTCAGATGACGGCGGTTCAGCATGGTTGCAGGTTGCATCAAAATTACAAAGCACGAGTGTGAGAACATCCGTTGTCCATGATGGTTTTTTTCACCATGCCGAGGCCAATAACCTGCATCAACCAAGGTATTTTTACCACCATGAATCGCCTTTTCGTTTCAGCGCGCCCTTGGATCATCTGTTTTGGGTTGAGTTCGGTGGGGTGCACGACCCTTGTAGAGGTGGATTTGCCAGACATCCCACCTCAGGGGGTGATGGAGGCGTCGGTTCGTTTGGGCGAGCCCCCCTGGGTTCTGCTGACGACAACCCAGAATTATTTTGCTGCGCTGGATTCCAGTGCGGTGTCCAACATATTTGTCGGCAGTGCCGAAGTGACCATGACCGTGGAAGGAGAGGAGGTGGCCTTGAATGAGTTGTGTACGGATGATTTGCCTCCCGAGGCACTCTCTGAAGCTGCTGCGTTTTTGGGGGTCTCTGAGTCTGCTTTGATGAACAACAACGTATGCATCTACACTGGGTTTGGGCTGCCGACGACATATGGGGAAATCGGGAAGACCTACGACCTTCGAGCCACGTGGAGTGAGGGGGGCGTGGATTATGATTTGCAGGCTTCAACGACGATGATGGACTTACCCCAACTCGACAGCGTCTGGTTTGAGATTCCAGAAACCTCCACCAATGACAGCCTTGGTTTGATTTGGACTGCATTTACCGACCCTGCAGGCTTTGGAGATGCATACCGTTGGTCGTCCAAGCGCGAAGGCATTGATTCCGATTTTTTCTATCCTTTGGGTAGTGTTTTTGACGATGCATTCGTCGATGGGCAGTCTTTTCCTTTTGTGACTTTTCGTTCGCCTGTGCCTGGAGTTGAAGAAGTTCCGGGTGAACAGGGTTTTTGGAAAACAGGTGACGTCGTGGTCGTTCGTTTGGATGCCATTGCATTTGAGGCGTTTGAAGTGCTCCGCGATTTCGAAACATCCCTGGCGAATCAAGGAAATCCATTTGCACTGCCGACATCAGCGAGCACCAATGTCGAAGGAGGACTGGGGTGGTTTGTTGCATACTCGAGTGTGACCGATACAGCCGTGTGCCTGCCTTGAGTTGAGGAGCGTGAAAGACATCGTCCACGTTGTACTTTCAACCCCAAATTCTGTGCTCATGGCCATCCGTTCAATTCTTTCGTTGCTTTTGCTTGTCAGCGTCCACAACTTCAGTTTGTGCGCGCAGAGTCCTCATGGAAGTTGGGAATTGATTGAGGTGACTTGTCATGAGGTGGGAGCTGTTTTGACATTTCAGGGAGAGGTGCAAGTCAAGGGGGAGATTTTGAAATATGAAGTGGTTGGGGTGCCCGAAGATGTGGACGTAGACAAGACTCAAATTTTCCTGCCTGATGGCGTGCGTTTGGTGTCCATCGAAAAGACCACAGCGCCGCCGGATGTGGCCGATGATTTGGCCCGGATGGCCAAACAAATGGAAGCGCAACAACTCGCTTTGGAATTAGAAATGGCATTGCTTTCAGCCATTGACCAAGAATGCGCGTACCTGGAGGCCAATCGAAACATTGGCGGTCAACAGGAAGTCCTTCTTGTGGACGATGTGGAAGAAATGCGTCATTATCTCGCTGAACGGCACAAGGAGTTGGCCCTCAATCGAGTTGATGTTGCCAGCAACGTGCGCCATTTGGAGGCTCAATTGAGTAAGGTTGAGGGTGACTTTCATGCTTTAGAAACTCAGTCGAGACAACCGAATCAGGTTATCCAGTTCACAGTCGCAGGCCATGGAAAAGGCGAGGCCCGTCTTCAAGTAGCAACCCAATTGGCAGGGTGGGTTAGTTCTTATGACATCTATTACGACGACAGGAAAGAGAATTTGCAAATCAGGAGATTCGCCAAGGTCATTCAAAAGACAGGTCAACCTTGGCTTCATGTCGAACTCAAGTTGCGCACCGGGCAACCCGTTGTGGAATCTTTGCAAAACGCGTTGCAATCGCCATTACAAATTCAGGACGGTGGGGGCTCTAACACGTATTTTGCAGGTGTTCGTTGGGTGAACAGTGGACTCTCCGATTTGAGTGCAGGTCAAGAGCTTCTCGCAGGACGGTCATCCATGTTCTGCAATTGGAGCTTCAACGCAGAGGACAAAGTCAACATTTCGGGGAATGGTGAAGTTGCGAGAGTTTTCATTGATGAACAGAGCGCGCAGGCCAGTTTTCACTTGGAGGCATACCCAAGTGCATTGAACGAGGCAATTTGGGTATGTGATACCCGTGATTGGATGTCTCTTCATATGTTATCCGGTGAAATCCGAGTGTTTCAGGGCAATGCCATGGTTGGTTTTCATCCTTTCAATGTCCCCAGTTGGGGTGATTCTGTGCAGGTTCAGTTGGGTTTTGCCGATGGCATTCGAGTTCGCAGTGATTTGCTGCGAGATGAAATCGGAAAGCAGCTCATTTCGGGCAAGCGAAAGGTGGATCAGATTCGACGAGTGGCCGTTCAAAACGAGGGGACGGAAGAGACCGTTGTTCGCGTGAATGAGCAAGTGAGCACCGCTTCAGGATGTAAAGTAGATGTTGAGGCGTCCAATGGTGGTGTTTGGGATGCAGAAACAGGAGAGATCACCTGGTCAAGCGTGGCAGTGCCAGCTGAAGGACTTTGGGAAGCCGAGGTTCGGATTCGGATGACATGTCCCAAAATCAAAACTTCCCCCCAAGTACCTTAATCCTTTCGAAAAACGTCGACCATATTCTGGGCCAAGCGACGTCCGGCTCCATGACTGCCCAGGCGAATCTTGAGTTCCTCAAAACTCACTTTCTGATTGTCCAAATTGAGTTTTGTTTGCGAAAGAAGATTTGTTCGGTTGAACTTGTTTTGAATAAGTTCTGGTACGGCTTCTCGGTTGAGTAACAGGTTGGGAAGCCCGATGAATTTTACTTGGGCGAGCCATTTGGCCAAGCGGTAGGTTATCCAGCTGGTTTGGTAGACAACAACATGAGGAGTATCGAGAAGAGCAGCTTCTAATGTGGCGGTGCCGCTTGTGACCCAAGCTAGTCGGGCTCGGCCCAAAATGTGATGTGTATCGCCAAAGACGACATTCATTCCTTGCTCTCGGGCAAGGGCATAATCCAATTCAGTGCGTCCTGGGGCTCCTGCAATGACAACATCTTTCATTGCCCACAAACCTTGCATGGCACCTTCGAGTGCCGCATCGACCATGACCGGCAAATGGCGCTCCAATTCCTGTTTTCTCGAGCCGGGCAACAATGCCAAGCGAATGGGGCGAGAACCTTCAGCTGAATCAGGGACCAAGTCGAGTAAGGGGTGCCCAACATTCCAGATTGGAACACCTGCAGATTCGAGATGTGCAGTTTCAAAAGGCAAGATGGGAACCACCACGTCGAAGTCTTCTCTGAGTCGGGCCACGCGTCCTGACCTCCATGCCCAAACTTGAGGTGCAATCCACTGAATTCGCATCGCGGAGTGATTGAGTCGGCGCAAGGCCCGTGCCAATCTCATGTTGAAACCTGGAAAATCGATGGTGACAATGACATCAGGGTCTTCACGCACAATGTCCTTTTTCGCACGTTTGAGGTTTTGAAAGATGGATGGAAGGTTCTGAGCGACCTCGAGGAATCCCATGAAGTTGATGGAAGTAAAATGTGTCAAAAGCCTCATGCCTTCTGCGTTCATCGCATCACCTCCCCAGCCAACCGTTTCCAAATTCAACCCCTCAGACTGACACGCCGTGTTCAATTCTCGAATCAAATGGGCACCGTAGGCGTCGCCGGAGGCCTCACCCGCAATCAAAAAGACTTTGAGTTGCCTTGGTTTTCGCAATGGGCGTGCGGTCACCATGAGGTTCCTGCAGTGGCTTGGAAGTAAACAACGAAAGGCACAGTGATTAGGATTACGGCGAGTAATCCTTGCGCCAAGCGTTCCCATTCGAGTCGGTTTGCGCCCCAGAATAAAATCACATTAAACAAGGTGCTCGCCGTCAGGATGCTGTCTCGATACAAAAGGCTGCCCAGAACAATTTCCTCGTAGAAATAAAGGAATGAAGATCCATTGGCCCAGCCCCAGTAAAGTCCGAGTAGCACGCCACCAAAAAAGGTGCCGAGGACACCTGCTAGCAGCCCCACCCAAAAGCGATCTGCCATGTGTCGATCAGTCTTCAATGTTGAGATTCCATTCATTTAACTCGGTCATGGCGTGGTACGCGGTCATGTCGTATTGAACGGGTACAACACTGACGTAGCGATTTCTCAAGGCCCACTCATCGGTGTCTTCCCCCTTGTCCACATCGGTGTAGTTCCCCGTCATCCAATAGTACGTTTTTCCGCCTGGGGCTTGGCGTTCCTCGAATGAGTCGGACCAGTGTCCGGCACCTTGCCTGCAAATTTTGAGTCCCAGTAAATCCTCTGGATTTAATTTGGGAATGTTCACATTCAAACAAGTGCCCTTTGGTGTGCCGTGCTCCAAGACTTGTTTGGTAATTGTTCTCACAATTTTTCTGGAAGTGCGGAAATCTGCATCTTCCGCGAAGTCACAGAGCGAAAATCCCACAGAAGGAATGCCTTCTAGTGCCCCCTCAACGGCCGCAGACATGGTGCCTGAGTAGATCACATTGATGGATGCATTCGAGCCGTGATTGATTCCACTGACGAGTACATCTGGCTTGCGTTCTAAGATTTTGTAGATGGCCAATTTCACGCAATCCACGGGAGTTCCATTCGTTTTGAATGCTTTCACACCGGTCATGCCAAAATCATGGGTCGACATGCGAAGTATGTTGCTGATTGTGATGGCGTGTCCCATCCCACTCTGGTGGCTGTCCGGAGCTACAACGACAATGTCTCCAAGTCCCGAAATGCTTTCCACGAGGTTTCGAATGCCGGGTGCCGTGATTCCGTCGTCATTGGTGACCAAAATCAAAGGCCGTGTTGCTGATGGACTCATGCGATTGATTCAGGTGTGCGATTTAACACCTCTAGAAAATATCCCCAGAATTTTTGAACGGAACTGATTTGCACGCATTCATCTGGGCTATGGGCACCGCGAATGTTGGGCCCGAATGACACCATGTCCATGTCTGGGTAATTCGTGCCTAAGATGCCGCACTCCAGACCTGCGTGGCAGGCAAGCACTCTTGGCGTCTCCTGATAGCGTTCTTCGTAAAGGTCCCGACACATCGCGACGGCTTCGCTTGAGGGATTTGGGGTCCAACCAGGGTATGCGCCACTGCGTTCGGTGTACAATCCAGCAAGGGCGAATGCGGCTTCGATGCTCCGCGCGTGGTCGTCTTTCTCTGAATCGACGCTGCTGCGATTCAAACACTGGATTTCAACATTGCCGCTCGCCACGCTGACTCGGGCAAGGTTGTTGGACGTCTGAACCAAACCTGCGATGTCTGGACTCATGCGATGAATGCCGACGGGACAAGTTTGAATGGCCAGCAGCAGGGCATATTGGTCGTCTTCTCCAAGTACGAAATCTGGAACATCTGTCTCCGTCCACTCCAGCACCAAGTCGGGGTCAGTGGTGCGGTATTCAGATTTTAATGTGGAGCCCGAGGCATTGAAGGCTTCCAAAAGGACGTCCCGGTCAGACGCAGCAAAAACCACTGTAACGCGCGATTCTCGGGGGATGGCGTTTCTCAGCCCTCCTCCATGGATTTCTGCAACTCGGAGGTCAATGTGGTCAAGGGCTTCTAGAAGTACGCGATTCATCAATTTATTGGCATTGGCCAACCCCTTGTGGATGTCCATCCCACTGTGTCCGCCTGAGGCACCACGAAGCACCAAGGTCATGGCTTCATTGCCCTCTTTGACCGTTTCTTCTGGAACATAAGTGCCCCGCGAGGTCAAGTCAACGCCACCCGCACAACCAATGCTGATTTCGTCATCATCTTCGGTGTCGAGATTGAGTAAAATATCTCCTGTCAAGAATCCTCCTTGCAACCCAAGAGCGCCCGTCATTCCCGTTTCCTCATCAATGGTGAAAAGGGCTTCAAGCGCTGGATGGGGGAGGTCGGAACTTTCCAACACAGCCAAAATACTCGCCACACCGATGCCGTTGTCTGCGCCTAAGGTGGTGCCGTCTGCGCGCACCCAATCGCCCTCGACGATCATGCGAATTCCCTCAGATGTAAAGTCGAATTCTGTGGCCTCATTTTTTTGGCATACCATGTCTACATGACTTTGAAGAACCACGGTTTTTCTCGACTCCATGCCTGGAGTTGGATTCTTCTTAATCAATACGTTGCCTACTTTATCTTGAAGTGATTGTAGACCATTATCTGCAGCCCATTGGTGGAGCCATTTGACCACGCGATCTTCATGCTTGGAAGGTCTAGGAATGGCATTCAAATCGGCAAATCGATTCCATAGGTTTCGCGGTTCGAGCTGGCGAACAGGGTGATCGGCATAATCCTTCATGTCCCGAAGGTAGTGAGCCTTTCGTGTGTGAATGGCCTTTGGCGTGTGGAAAAGTTGAGCTTTGATTTGGCCCCAAACCCGCGTCACATCTCTAATTTCGGTGGACCTATGGCAGAGCAGGTTACATACACGGAAGACAACATTCGGAGCCTTGATTGGAAGGAGCATATCCGAATGCGTCCCGGCATGTACATCGGCAAACTGGGAGATGGCAAAGATGCGGATGATGGCATCTACGTTTTGTTGAAGGAAGTCATCGACAACAGCATCGATGAGTACACAATGGGGCATGGTCGCACCGTAGAAGTGGTCATCAAGGACGATGAGGTTCGGGTCAGGGATTATGGTCGAGGGATTCCCTTAGGTAAAGTCGTGGATTGCGTCTCGAAGATTAATACCGGCGGCAAATACGACAGTCGTGCCTTTAAAAAATCGGTAGGATTGAATGGGGTGGGCACAAAAGCGGTGAATGCCCTCAGCACTGAATTTGTTGTCGAGAGTGTGCGCGAGGGCCAGATGAAGCGTGCTGGTTTTGTTCTGGGAGAACTCACGGATGACGCGGCGGTGGAATCAACCACCAAGCGAAATGGGACGCGCATTCGATTCAAACCAGATCCAGAAATTTTTAAGGCGTATCGGTTTCTCACTGAGCACGTTGAAAAGTTGCTGTGGAACTACGCCTACCTGAATACCGGGTTGACCTTGTACCTGAATGGTGAGAAATTCAGGAGTGAAAACGGCCTCAAAGATTTGCTTGAAGACCGGCTTGACAGCAAATTTCGCTACCCCACTGTGCACCTCGTTGGCGAAGACATCGAAGTTGCAATCACCCACACAGACGCATATGGTGAAGACTATCAAAGTTTCGTCAATGGTCAATTTACCCCTCAGGGTGGAACACATCAGGGTGCATTCCGCGAGGCGTACATCAAGGTGGTCCGGGACTTCTTTGGCAAGGACTACGACGCGCAGGACATACGCGGCGGGATTTCAGCAGCTGTGGCGGTCAAGGTTGAGGAACCCATTTTTGAATCCCAGACAAAAACCAAATTGGGTTCCCAAGATGTAGGACCAGGCAGACCCTCTTTGAAAAGCTTTGTTTTTGAATTTCTCAAGCGAGAGCTTGACAACTTCTTACATCGCAATCCAGAAACGGCCCAAGCTCTGCAGTCTCGCATCATTCAGAGTGAGAAAGAGCGAAAGGATTTGGCAGGCATCAAAAAGTTGGCCAGAGAACGCGCGAAAAAGGCATCCTTGCACAACCGGAAGCTTCGAGATTGCCGTGTGCATTTGACTGATGTCAAGAAAGATTGCAACGAAGAAACCACATTGTTCATCACTGAGGGTGATTCTGCCTCTGGATCCATCACAAAAGCCCGAGATGTGGCCACTCAAGCGGTATTCAGTTTGAAAGGCAAGCCCTTGAATAGTTTCGGTTTGACCAAGAAAGTGGTGTATGAAAATGAGGAGTTCAACCTGCTTCAGGCGGCTCTCAACATCGAAGACGGCCTCGACACTTTGCGTTACAACAAAGTTGTGATTGCGACTGATGCAGATGTGGATGGCATGCATATCCGTCTGTTGCTCATCACATTCTTTTTGCAGTTCTTTCCCGACTTGGTCAAGCGCGGTCATTTGTACGTTTTGCAGACCCCGCTCTTTAGGGTGCGTAACAAAAAAGAAACGCGCTATTGCTACGATGAAATGGAAAAGCAATCTGCCTTAAATGACTTAGGAAACCGCGCCGAAATCACGCGATTCAAAGGGTTAGGTGAAATCAGCCCCGACGAATTCAGTCATTTTATCGGGGAGGACATTCGGCTCGATCCGGTGGTGATTGGACGGGAACAAAGCCTTCAGGAGATGCTCGGATTTTTCATGGGCAAGAACACGCCCAACCGCCAGAAATTCATCATTGAAAATCTCCGAGTAGAGAAAGACGAAGTGAGCGAAGTATGAGCGAGAACCACCATATTCAAGACGACGAACGCGACGAACGCGACGACGAGTTTTCTGGCGAGGGTCAGGGCTCGAATGCAGGGGAGATGGAACACGTCGTTCCCGTTCGGGGGATGTACAACGATTATTTCCTGGACTATGCGAGTTACGTCATTCTCGAGCGCGCAGTCCCGCATCAGCACGATGGGTTGAAACCTGTGCAGCGGCGCATTCTTCACAGTTTGCGAGAAATGGACGACGGCAGGTCCCACAAAGTCGCCAACGTCATCGGAAATACGATGAAGTATCACCCCCACGGGGACGCGAGCATTGGAGACGCAATGGTTCAAATAGGACAACGGGAACTCCTCCTCGATTGTCAAGGAAACTGGGGAAACATTCTCACCGGTGACCGTGCAGCAGCGCCTCGATACATCGAGGTCAAGTTGAGCAAGTTTGCGCTCGAGGTGCTGTTCAATGCCAAAACAACCACTTGGTTGTCGTCCTACGATGGGCGGAACAAGGAGCCCGAAACGCTCCCTGTGAAGTTTCCCTTGTTGTTGGCGAGTGGAGTTGATGGGATTGCCGTGGGGCTCGCCTGCAAAATTCTACCATACAACTTCATAGAACTTGTTGATGCGTGCATCGCGCACTATCAAAACAAGCGCTTCAAGCTTTTTCCCGACTTTGCCACGGGTGGGATGGCGGACATGGAGAACTACAACGACGGGTTGCGAGGTGATCGTGTCCGAGTTCGTGCCCGAATTGACAAGATTGACAGCAAAACCTTGGTGGTCCGTGAGGTTCCCTATGGCGTGACAACAGGCTCGCTGATTGACAGCATCCTGAAAGCCAACGACAAAGGGAAAATCAAGGTCAAAAAGGTAGAGGACAACACCGCCGACAAAGTGGAGGTCGTGGTGCACTTGGCCAACAACGTTTCGCCTGACAAGATGCTGGATGCGTTGTATGCCTTCACAGATTGTGAGGTGAGTTTGGCTCCCAACAGTTGCGTGGTTTTTGAAGACAAGCCGGTATTTATGGGCATCTCAGATATTCTGCGCATCAGTGCCGATCGCACGCGTTATTTGCTCAAGCGAGAACTTGAAATTGAACTCGGGGAGCTTCAAGAAACGTGGCATTTCGCATCGCTTGAAAAGATTTTCATCGAGAACCGCATTTATCGAGACATCGAGGAGTGCGAAACATGGGAGGAGATTTTGGCCGCCATCCATGACGGTCTCAAGCCACACATCAAACATCTTCTTCGGGAGGTGACAGATGAGGACGTCGGGCGTTTGACGGAGATTCGTATCAAGCGCATCTCAAAGTTTGACAGCCTCAAGGCTGATCAGCGGATTGCCTCCCTCGAAGGAGACATTGAACAGGTCAAGCATCACCTTGAACATCTCACGGAGTACGCCATCGATTGGTTCAAGAAGCTCAAGACCAAATATGGAAAGGGCCGCGAGCGAAAAACGGAATTGCGCACGTTTGAGTCCATCGACCGCAGCAAGGTCGCTGTGGCGAATGCCAAGCTGTATTGGAATCCGGCTGAAGGTTTTGTCGGCACGGGTCTGAAGCGTTCTGAGGGAGAATTGCTGGGGGACTGTTCTGACATTGACCACATCATCGTGTTCCGACGGGATGGAATCATGCAAGTAAGTAAAGTCTCGAGCAAGGCCTTCTTTGGCAAGGATTTGCTTTACGCAGCTGTTTGGAAGAAGGGGGACAAACGCACTACATACAACGTGATTTACCTCGATGGCGCCACTGGCCGAAGCATGGTCAAACGATTCAATGTCACTTCAATTACTCGCGATCGCGAATACCCCATAACCAAGGGTGCACCTAAGTCGAAAATCCTTTACTTCACGGCCAATCCCAACGGTGAGGCTGAAGTAGTGACAGTATTTCTTCGTGCCCAAGCTCGTTTGAAAAAGGTGAAATTTGAACTTGATTTCAGTGACATCGGAATCAAGGGGCGCGGGGCAAGTGGCAATTTGGTATCCAAATTCTCGGTCCGGAAGATTGAACTGAAAGAGGCTGGGGTCAGCACGTTGGGTGCCAGAAAGGTTTGGTACGACGAGTCTGTTCGCCGCTTGAATGCTGAAGGTCGTGGTAAATTTCTCGGCGACTTCAAGCCCGATGACAGAATTCTGGTTCTTTTAAACAGTGGAGAATATCTATTTACGGGCTTTGATTTAAGCATACACTTCGACGAGCGAATGATTCACCTTGAACGTTTTGACGAGGACAAGCCAGTCTCAGCGGTGTATTACGAAGGGGCAAAAGAAGAGTGGTATGTCAAACGCTTCCTTCCAGAGTTTACCAAAAATGCCACAGGATTCATCGGAGATCACAAGCAGTCAAAACTTTGGGTGGCCTCAACTTTGCACCACCCTCATGTGCGCATCCGTTACAATCGGCGCTTCAAGCACACACGGGACCGAGAGGACGACATCATCGACTTGAGAGGCTTCATTTCGGTAAAAGGCATCAAGGCGACTGGAAACAAGTTGAGCGGGTTGCCCATTACAGAGGTCACCCTCGAATCGCCTGTTGAGGAGCTCGAGAGCGCCCACGAAAGAGAGTTGCAGGCCGCACGAGATGCGGATGCGCAACGGGACAAAGATGCAAGCATGCCTCCTCACTTAGAAGGTGATTTAGGTGCGAAGGATCAGGAAAGCCAAGGCGACTCTGCGCCGCACTCGGAGGACGGCGAACCTGAGGACGCTCAAGGTCAGGCACTTTTGTTTTGATTGACAATCAGACTTGGGAGTGATTTGTCATTTGGCTTGCTTCCATGACCATCAAGCATTTGTTGACTGGCTTAACTTGGTTCCATGAAAATGAAACGGGTTGCACTCATCGCTCATGATGGAAAGAAGGATGACTTGGTAGACTTTGTGCAGGCTCACGCGGATTGGTTTGGCCATCGTAAGCTCATGGGAACAGGGACAACTGGAGGTCGTATCCGAAAACTCGGATTGTCTATCGAGTGCCTTGCCTCGGGGCCTCTCGGGGGAGATGCCCAAATTGCAGCTCGCATCACGGAGGGACAGTTGGATGCGGTTATTTTTTTTCGTGACCCCATGGGTAAACACCCTCACGAGCCCGACGTCAACATGCTTCTGCGCCAATGCGACGTGCACAATGTAGTTCTCGCCACAAATCGGGCATCCGCGGATTTGTTGGTACGTGCAGCGAACTTGGACGAGGAATGAAAACCAAATCTTGTCGCGGTATTGGGCCGTGGCCGAGGGAAAACTCAGATTCCGAGGTCACGAATTGGTTGGTCGCTCGCCTGTCGGAAGTGGAAGAAGATGAGCGAACTGGCATGGCGCGATGGCTCTTGGAGCACATCAGCGGTCAAGGGAGAGGTGAGCGCTTGGTTTCGGAGATGCGTTGGCATGAATCTCAATTGGACCGCCTGGCCATTTTGGCGGAAAAACTCAACTCGGGTGAGCCAATTCAGTACGTCCTAGGTGAAGTTTGGTTTGATGGATTAAAACTGCACCTGACACGAGATGTCCTGATTCCGCGACCAGAAACTGAGGAGTTGGTAGCCGCGATGTCGGATAAAGTCTCAAGTTTGGACAACCCAGGACGTGTGGCCGATTGGTGCACTGGTTCAGGCTGCATGGCCCTGGCGATGAAACGGAGGTTGCCCAGCGCGGATGTGGTCGGATATGAATTGTCTGAAGAAGCGCTCGTTGTTGCGAGAACCAACGCGTTGTCTACACGTCTGGATGTGGATTTTGTTTGTGCCGATGCACTGCAAGCTGAGCAACCCGAGGTCCCCTTCAATGTGGTGATGTCCAACCCCCCCTACATTCCATCTTCAGAACGACCGACCATGCAATCTAGAGTCACGGAACATGAACCTGCCTTGGCCCTTTTCGTTCCAGATGAAGATCCCTTGGTTTTTTTTCGTGCGCTTGTTGCCTGGTGTGAAAGGGGAGCTTTGCTTTCTCGTGGATGGATTGGTTTGGAATGTCATTGGAATAAAGCAGAGGAAGTTGGGTACATGCTCACGACAAGTGAAGGTTGGACAAACGTGGAAATCCTTTCCGATTTGCAGGGACTTCCACGTCATGTCGTGGCCCAGCGTATGTTAACTTAACCTCATGGAAGCCCGTGCAAGAATTGAGCGACTTAGGGACGAGCTGCACGCCCACAATCACCGCTACTATGTGCTGGCCGAGCCTGTGATTTCCGATCGCGAGTTTGATTCACTTTTGCATGAGCTGTCTGTGCTTGAGCAGGCCCATCCAGAGTTCAACGATCCCACGTCACCAACCCAGCGCGTGGGAGGAGATTTGACAGACAAGTTTGAAAAGGTGGCGCATCGATCGCCGATGCTTTCCTTGTCCAACAGCTACAGCGCAGAGGAGGTTGCCCAATGGGCGGAGCGCGTTCAAGCTGGTTTGCCGGGAGAGGAGGTGGAGTTTGTCGTCGAGTTGAAATACGATGGTGTAGCCATTAGCATTTGGTATGAAAAAGGCCGACTCGTGAGAGCCTTGACTCGTGGAGATGGGACTACAGGTGAGGACGTCAGGGCCAACGTTGCGACCATCAAAACTGTTCCGCTAAAATTGAATGACGGAGCTCCTGATTCATTGGAGATACGGGGTGAGATTTTTTTTCCTTGGCCTGGGTTTGAATCCCTCAACGAATCTCGCAGAGAGGCAGGAGAACCCGAGTTCGCCAATCCCAGAAACACGGCAGCTGGAACGCTGAAGTTGCAGGACAGTGCAGTTGTTGCGACGCGCCCACTGGATTGCATGTTGTACAACATCGACGCGGAAGCCATGACTGCCTTGGCCATCAATTCGCACAGCGACGCCGTTCAAGCAGCGGCCATGTGGGGCTTCAAAACGCCAAAAGGTCGCCGCCTCGAAGTTGTCAAAAGTGTCAAGGCCATCATGAGTGCAGTAGCGTATTGGGAAGAAGCCAAAAATCAATTGGATTATGCCATTGATGGTTTGGTCATTAAGGTCAATCGCTACGACCAACAAAGGCGATTGGGGATGACGGCCAAAAGTCCCCGATGGGCCCTTGCATACAAGTTTGAGACGGAACGTGTGAGCACAACATTGCGAGGGGTCAAGTTTCAGGTGGGAAGGACAGGGGCAATCACTCCAGTGGCTGATTTGAATCCTGTACATCTGGGGGGAACCATCGTGAGAAATGCTTCACTTCATAACGCAGACCAAATTGCCAAGTTGAATCTCTGTGTAGGCAATGCTGTACTTGTAGAGAAAGGAGGTGAGATCATTCCCAAAATCGTTGGCGTGGACGGTGGTGATTCTTCTTCAGGAGATTTGTTTTCAAAGCCAATCTCCTTTCCGGACGTATGCCCAGAGTGTGAGTCCCCGTTGATCCGAAAAGATGGAGAGGCTCAGCATTATTGCACCAACTCATCCAAGTGTCCAGCTCAAGTTCGAGGACGCATTCATCATTTCATTTCCCGAAAAGCCATGAATGTCGATGGTCTAGGTAAGGAAACGGTCAATCAATTGGTCAACGCGGGATTGATACAGGATGTTGCGGATCTGTACACATTGACATTGGAGGATTTGCTGCCACTCGAGCGCATGGCCCAAAAATCGGCAGACAACTTGCTCAAGGGCCTAGATGCAAGCAAGTCCATTGACTTTGAGCGAGTGCTATTTGGTTTGGGCATTCGCCACGTTGGTGAAACTGTCGCTAAGAATCTTGCCAAGGCCCTCGGGCATATCGAAGCGTTTAAAACCACCACTGTGGAAGACCTTATGGCTTTGGAAGAAATTGGACCAACGGTAGCTGAAAGTGTGGCCAGTCACTTCCGAGATCCAGTTTTTCTCGACTTGGTAGGTCGACTTCAAATGTCTGGTCTTCGAATGGAGGTCACTTTGCAAAAACCAATGGGCAATGCCCTTGAGGGAGAGGTGGTGGTTGTCAGTGGGGTCTTTGAAACGATGTCCCGAGACGAGGCGAAAGCTGCAGTCACCAACCATGGAGGTCGATTGGTAGGCAGCATTAGTTCGAAAACAACTTTGGTGCTTGCTGGAGATAAAATGGGTCCAAGCAAGCTGAAAAAAGCTGAAAATTTGGGGGTTCCTCTGATGGACGAAGCAGCATTCCTTCGCCGCATTGGCGGTCAGTAAATCACTTCGAGCGTCGTACGCAGTTCGCCTGTTTGAATCCCGCCGCACGTGGTTTCGTAAGTCACTGCGACGATGTATGAGCCAGGGTCGACCAAATTGCCATTTGCACGGCCATCCCATTGCAGTGGCAAGCCATCGTTCTTAAAGAGAACATCGCCCCAGCGATTGTAAACTTGGATGTAATAGGAATCCAACATCAGCAGAACGTTGACGTCTTCGCGTCCGGGGACAAAAGGTGCAAAGCGATCGTTGGTGCCGCTGAAATCTGGGGTGATGACATTGGGGAGAACCATTTCACTCAAGTCAAGTACCTCCACATCAGAGTGCACTTGGACCGCTTCTTCAATTGTGGTGACACAGCCATTTTCTACAAATTCCACATGGAGAGTATACGTGCCTGTTGACTCGAATACTGGATGGACATCCGTGGCGATGATTTCACCTGTTTCTTCGTCAATCCAGGACAGCACTGGAGTGTATTCCTGAGGAAAAATGTCATTTCCGGTCATGCTGATGTGGTGCACATCACAATCTAGCACACCATCAAGGGTACCGAGAGTGACTTCAGGGAGTTCGGTATCCTCATTCATCATTACCTCATCTGAAGAGATGCATCCATTGTCTGAATTCGTTACAGTCATCACATAGATGCCCGCAGAAGTGGCATAGGCGGTCGGATTGTTTGTGGAGCTCTCAAACGATCCGTCCTCAGTGGTCCAAACAACATCAGCATTCGCATTGTCAGCGATGACTCCCGTCAATTCAATGTTGGGATTCGTACAAGTGATTGTTCCAGATTGCCCTGCATCTATGTTGAGATGAGTGGTATCAACCAATACGGTCATACTGAACGTGTCTGAACATAGCAAACTGCTTGTCCCAGGATAGGCCACTTCAATTTCAAGTGTTCCAGGTGCATCGAGATTCAACGTGGTCCCATGTCCAACTACGGAGTTGTTGATTGTCCATGTGTAATCGACATGGTCACCGAATTCAGAGACTGCCTGACATGCAAGGATGCCGTCGTTGTAACATGTCAGGGCATCGCCGTCGCTGGTCAATGTGACGCTCACTTCTTCCATCACAATGTGAACTTCATCGGTGATGGACAAGCCACATTGGTTGGTGTACATCACAGTCAAGGTATTGCTTGTTACACCAGTATAAATGGGAGCTTGAAGCGTGGCGTCACTGACAACGTTGCTTGGCGACCAGACGTATTCTGAAACGTTGAGTCCGCCAGCGACGAGTTGAACTGCAGCTTCTGGGCATGCGTAAATTTCGGTATCTGTTCCCGTGGCATTGCCTGTCAGGCAAACACGGCCAACATTCACGGCATTCGTGGCCTCGGCGGCAAATCCCCATGTGACATGGCGTTGTCCGTGAAAAATGTCATCAATCAAATCAATGCTTGCCACGAGTCGCTCCTCGCAGTCGAGGTAGACTCGAATTTCAGGCCCATTTGGTTCCCAAACGATGTCTACCAAGTGGTCGTTTCCATCTTCGAGACTTTCACCACTCATCAATGCCGATACAGGACCAGCTGTAAAGGTATCAGTGCTGTCTAGGTGTACATATGATCCATGGTTGATCATGGCAATGTGGTCGGTTTCGATGTCGCCGAGTTCGGGTTGAGGACGCGTATCAAATTCGACGCCGAATGCAGTTTCCAATTCGCTGTACATGCTGACTTCAAAGTCTTCCGCATGAAGCGTCCAAACCATGCCTTCCGAACCGTGAGGAATGCTCCCAAAGTTTAAGTTGGCCTGAATGTGGAATGGCTGAGACAAATCAAGGCGCTTCTCAGCCCAGACAGAACTGGCCATGCCCGCTTGGCCAGATATCAATTCAACGCAACCGTCTTCGAGGACTGTGGCTGAACCATTTGTGCTGTAAGTCGTCAATTGTGCAGAAGCGGATACAGCAAACGCCATCGTAATGGCGAGAGATAGGGTATGAGTGGGGCGCATGATTGCTACTTTTCGGACATGAGGACTTACGCCATTTTTTGCTGTGGGGTTACATTTTGCCCTTTTTTTTCTCTCAACGCACAGACAGACCCCTGTGAACATCTGCAGCCCATCGAGGCTTTTGTGGCTCCATACGACCTCGAAAGGATTCATCTTGCAAGCAAGAATGATTCAATGGAAGAGTTTTTCAGTTATCCATCGTGGCAAATGGTAGATGCTTCAGGCCAAATGCTTGCTGAAGAAACGCTAAACTATTTCGGGTTGGTAGATACGACATGGCACGTTCTCAATGTTCAGGCGCCGATTCCTTTCAATGAATCTCAGATTCCTGTCTCCCTGGTCATGACATGGAACTCGATAGAGGGACCACAAACGTGCACCTACAATTACGTCTTTGAACCTTGGATGCCATTTGACAATGAAATGTCTGGTTGCATGTCAGTGCTGTTGCAAGTCTCAGGTACAATGACACCTGGCGTGGGCTGGGAAATTGGTCTCACAGATGCAGAAACAGGAGTCGTGATTGTCAATGAAACTGTTCTGGCCAACGAACAAGGTGTCTTTTCTACGGGTGCGATTGATGCACTTTGTTTGGATTTGGAGGCGTGTTATGAATTGACGTGGGCTCCTTTGGGGCAAGCGGATGAATTTGGACAAGCGTACATTTCATTGCAGTCCTCTGATTGGGGGAGTGCATTTTGGTTCAATCACATCTTTCAACCACTGACTTCCAACGTGTCAGGACACCTCATTTTGGATGCTTACGAGCCTTCATGCGAGACCAACACCTATACCCCGCGTGTTTCCAAAGAGCTCGTGGCTTGGGGTGCCAGAAATCCAATTTCAATTCGCGACGTTGTGCCCAAGCCATGGCGCGGCGCCAAGGTCGTTGGTGTAGATGGCCGAGTATTTGGAATCATTTCTCCGGATGGTCAATGGCCATCTGGCACGAGTGGATTGGTGGTCCTGCATCATTTTGGCCAAGGCATGGCGCGAGCTACGAGGGTTTACGTAGAGACCTTTTAACCCGCTTACATGCATTTAGAATTGGAAGGACGCCTTCAAGTTGAGCCGGCGCCCTGTCAGGAAGTTGGGAACGGCGTAGTATCGTCCGTTAACATCTTGAATCCAGTTGTGGTTGATGGTGTTGTTGATGCCTAAAAGATTGAAGACCTCCAAAGAGATGAGACCGTTCCGGTCTTCGTTTTGACTGAATAGGACTCGTGAAAAGCCGACATCTACGCGCCGGTAGGGAGGGGTGCGAAGGATGTCTTCATAACGATTGTAAGAAGGGGGGCCGTAAGGAAGACCAGAACCAAAAAAGAGGCTGAGCAAAACTTTGAAGTCGGGATTTCGAGGCATCTCGTCTTGAAAAAGCAAGCTCAAACTAAATCGCTGATCTGCAGGTCGTGGAATCATGCCTGGGTAGAAGGTGACAGTGTCCGCAATGACTGCAAAGGGCCCGGTGTGATAACCTGGGACCACTCGAAGGCCATCGTCATTCAAATATTCCTCGTAGCTGTCGTCGGTGAGATTCTCCGCAGTTCGCAGAGCGGACATTCTCAGCCAGCTCTGGATTCCAGGAATAAATTCACCATTGATCATCAGGTCCAACCCAGTTGCATAACCTGAGCTGTTGTTCGTTGCATAGTATCGCTGCCGTACATTTTCAATCTCGTAGGGAATGAGGTTGTCCAAGTCTTTGTAGTACAACTCGCCGACGAGTTTGAATGGCCTGCCTTTGGATATGAATTGGTGATCTATTCCAGCAACGGCATGAATGGCGCGCTGTGGCAAAACGTCCTCTTTCACTTGACCATCGAGCCCACGCATCTCTCGGTAGAAGGGGGGTTGGTAATAATAACCACCAGAGAACCGATACGACGTTAAAGGCTTGTCCTTGCGCGTAAAGGACGCATGGGCACGTGGGCCACCGACCAAATGGGTGTTGCGGCTCGTGGTCCATTGGTCAGGGAGAACGGACCATCGGTGGGCGCGAAGACCAAAATTGACATCGATATTTCCAGCAAACGTTGTCCAACGCCAAGTATTTTGGGCAAAGGCCGTACTGCGATGAGCAGAGACGATGTTGGTGGCTTGGACGTAATAGGGCAGGGTGATGGATTGGTCGGGGCGGCCGTTTGGATCGTTGTATCCTAAGTTGTCAGCTGGGTGAGGAGCAAAGAATCCTGCAGAGTCCACGACATTCCATTCCGATACAACGTCATCAAATGTTTCATATCGGTGTTTGATGCCCCACTCCAATTGATGGTTGCCCAAAAGAAGATTGCCTTTCAGGGCAGAACTGATCACGCGGGCAAAAAGTGTGTTTCTTCCATGTTGCAAGAATCCACCTACGCCAAACGCATCTCCTTCGTCAAAGGTGTCACCGCCGGGGTCACGCTCAAGCTCGTTTAGAAAATATTGTCCCAACACATCGAAGGACTCACGTTCGGCGGTCTGGAAAATGGAGTTGATCCAACGAATGCGCGTGGTCTCCGTACTCCGTTCAAGTGCGATGGCACCAAACCCCGTCTCATAACCCGATTGCTCCTCGCCGTCGTAATAGACGGTCAACCGCGCAGCCTGATTGATTGTTCCAATGTTGGTTTCGCGCGTGGCGGGCAAAAAGCGATAGTCATTGCGACTGTAGACGCCAAGTGCCTGAATTTCCCAAGGGCCATATTTGTCAGGATCCCAAGTCAGGTAGGTTTGGGCATCGATGTATGTGGGGGCATATTCGCCGCGCTCATCAAGTGTGGAAAGTACATAGCTGTTGTTTCGATAGCGAACGCCCATGTTGATTCGAATGGGACCAGCAACATTGTCGTGTTGAATTTGGGCCCCTAGAGCGCTTGCAGAGACGCGAGTTGCGGGACCAGTGGGCTTGCGATATTGGATGTCAAGGACTGAGCTCAGCTTGTCCCCGTATTTGGCTTCAAATCCCCCCGCACTGAACTCGATTCGATCCACCATGTCTGGATTGGCAAAAGACAAGCCTTCTTGTTGGCCAGAACGAACCAGAAAGGGTCGATACACTTCGATGTCATTGACGTAAACCAAATTCTCGTCGAAAGATCCGCCTCGGACGTTGTACGCACTGCTCAATTCAGAAGTGAAATTAACGGGTGCTTGAAGCAGCGCATCTTCGATGGTTCCCCTTGGAGTGGGGATTTTGTTTGCAAGCCTCGGGTCAATGCGTTGGACAGTGACATCGCGGGGGCCATCGCCCACAACCTCAGCTTCCCGCAAATTGGTGCCAGGAGTCAGGCGAAAAAGTTGAGTCATGGTCGCATTGAGGAAATTGATGCGCAAAGACTCCGTTTTGTGGCCTACGAATGACGCTCGAACCGTCCACGGTCCGGCTTCGGGAAATTCGATCTCGAATTGGCCATCAAGATCTGTGGTGACACCAAGTCGAATGTTTTCCTCAACCAAGACAGCTGCCCCAGGTAAGATTTGGCCACGGGTATCCATAACTGTTCCCGACAGGATAAAGCTCGATTGACCCCAAATGAGGGATGTCCAAAGCAATCCAAGCATACCAAGACTTGTCCTAAGCAAAGTCATTGCCTCTTGAGTTCTCCGGCGCGGAGGGCCTGCAGGAACTTGGCCCACGCAACAGGATTCAACAGGTTTACAGGAGGAGCTTGACCAGAATAGCCCGCCTGAATTGCTTGAGACGACAGCACATCGGTTGCCGTGGACTGCCCGTCCCGTCCGACTTCAATCAACCGGTCGTAGACATCGATGGGGTCCATGTCCGCTTCCCACCCGGGATTTAAACCTTGATTGGGGAGTCCTAGGGCCAAAAATTCTTTTTTAAATCTCTCCTTGCTGGGCCACGGGTAGACAAATGCATCTGACATGTTTACGGTGTCTCTACCCATGGGTTGGACCAAATTCACACGGCCGAGTTCGCCGCCAGCAGGAATGGTGGTCTGTTGAGGAACGTAACCCACACTCGAGAACTCAAGCGTATCGCCTTCCAAAGCAGGAAGACTGAAGAATCCCCGAATGTCGGTCATGGTACCTCGTCTGTCCCTGGCTCTAAAGACCGTACAATATGGAAGTGGGGACAGTGAATCTCCCGTCACCACCAATCCACTCACTTGGACGACGTTCGTAGCAGGAGAGACCACATCTTTGGTTGCGGAGGGCTTGGTCTCAATCGCGATCTGTGCCTGAGCAGCGACCCCAATGCTGAGCAATCCCAGAGCCGAACAAAGTGCAGGTTTACGCAGGCGATTCATCAGCTGTGGAAGGTACAACGCATCAAACACCTTCTTCGTGTGCGGTTTTGAATTCGCTTGTGAAGTGAAAAGTGATTTCGGGGAAATTCTCAATCTCCATGTTCAAAATGAACTGGGAAGGTGCGAGATACACCTCAAGCCCATCTTTGTCGCGAACAATGTCTTGAGCCTTGATGCGCCGGAACTCGGCCATTTTGACTTCGTTGTCTGATTCAATCCAGCACGCTTTGGAGTATGGCTTGGCTTGGAATTCACATTTGGCTCCGTATTCGTGCTCGAGGCGGTATTGAATGACTTCAAATTGTAGTTCACCCACTGTGCCAACAATTTTTCGATTTCCCGCCTCTCGAACGAAGAGCTGTGCGACTCCTTCGTCTGTCAACTGTTGGATTCCTTTTTCCAATTGCTTGCTCTTCATGGGATCTTTGTTGACCAGTTCCTTGAAGATTTCTGGAGAAAAGCTGGGGATTCCCCGAAACTGCAAGTCTTCTCCCTCGGTGAGGGTATCTCCAATTTTGAAGTTTCCTGTGTCGTACAAGCCCACCACATCCCCGGGCCAAGCAGCATCAATCACACTTTTATCCTGAGCTAGAAAGCTCGCAGGATTTGCAAACTTCAATTTCTTGTCGAGACGTGTGTGCTGGTAGAATGTATTGCGTTCAAAGTTCCCTGAACACACACGAAGAAAGGCAATTCGATCCCTATGCTTGGGGTCGATGTTTGCGTGAATTTTGAAAATGAACCCCGTGAATTTGGATTCATCGGGGGCAACCAAACGTGAAGCCGTGGCTCTTGGTTTGGGGTTGGGAGCGATGTCGACAAACGTATCAAGCATCTCTTGTACCCCGAAGTTGTTGACCGCACTGCCAAAGAATACGGGGGCCAGTTTTCCTTCCAAATAGGGGTTGCGATCCCATGCATCATAGACCCCTTCGATCAATTCAACTTCGTCTCTGAGCGTGTTCGCGTGCTCTCCAACCAGTTCGTCAAGGGTGTTGTCCTCGAGGGAATCAATGGCTACGACGTCCTGAGCCACCTTGGTTTTGTCTGCCTGAAAAAGGCGGAGGCTCTTGTTGTACAGGTTGTATACACCTTGAAATGTGTGACCCTGTGAAATTGGCCAGGATAAGGGACGAACATGAATGTCTAACTTGGCCTCGACCTCATCCAACAAGGTGGTAGGATCGCGCCCCTCCAAATCCATTTTGTTGATGAAAACAATGACCGGTGTGTTCCGCATTCGACAGACCTCCATCAGTCGCTCAGTTTGAGGCTCGACGCCTTTGACGCAATCAATCACCAAAATGACGCTGTCAACTGCTGTCAGTGTGCGATAGGTATCTTCGGCAAAATCTCGGTGACCAGGCGTATCCAAGAGATTGATCAACAAATTTTTGTAGTGAAAGGCCATCACAGAAGTGGCCACAGAGATGCCTCTCTGACGTTCAATCTCCATAAAATCTGAAGCCGCGGTTTTTTTGATTTTGTTGTTTTTTACTGCGCCAGCTGTTTGAATGGCTCCTCCAAAAAGAAGGAATTTTTCCGTCAACGTGGTTTTGCCTGCATCTGGATGGGAGATGATGGCAAACGTTCGTCGACGTTCAATTTGCTGTTGAATTGCGGCACTCATGGGAGGTCAAAATTACGTCTTACGTTTTGACTGCAAGACGGTCGTGAGCAATTCCTCCCAAGCAGGAATCAATCGTGAGGGGCGGCATGCAGATGCGTACTCTCGTCCTTTTTGCACTTGTGCATCAAGCGAAGATCGGCTCTCTGTCATCATCCTCTTCACCGCATCGGCCAAAGCATGGGCGTTTTGGGGTAAAATGAGTTGACCTCGACCCATCGCAAGCAATTCAGATGTCCCGCCTGCATTCGTTCCAATGATTGGAACTTTTCGCGCCATGGCTTCCAAGGTGACTGTCCCAATGGTTTCAGAGTGACTTGTCATGGCAAATCCATCAAGTGCATCATAGATGGGAACCAAGTCCTCTTGGGCTGCAACGAAATGCGCCCTGTGTTCAATCTCGAGGTCTTTTGCGAGTTGCATCAGTGTTTGACATTCATCTTGGTCGTTGTCAATGGTATTGGTTCCGACAAAAACCCAATGCACATGTGTTGGCAATGTCGCCAAGGCCTGAAGGGCTGTACGTTGCCCCTTTTTGGGGTCCAATCGCCCCACGGTCCCCATCAACCAAATTTCTTCGGACAGTCCAAGATCTTTCCTGAAAGTGGTTTCCATTTTTCGTGGATCAAACCAGTGGTCGTCCAAGGGCAATGGCAACACGTGACAACATTCATCTGTGATTGGTGTGCGGCTCACGCACTGAGTCTTAAGGTAGTTCAAGCCAGACACCCAAGCATCCACCCTTCGATAGCGCACGTAATGCCAAGGGGCTTTTTTACGACGTGGGATTTGCATGGCTTGTTGCATGACCAGTGCCGCACCCAAAGCACGCGAAACGACGCCGGCAAAATCGAGGTCTCGGCCGTCTCTAATCCAAACGACATTTGCTTGTTTGTCCTTGGCCCATGTCTTGGCTTGTCGAGCAGTTCGCCCGGCTAAAACAGCAGGGGTGGGGGACAAAACCAGGCCCCAGCGCAGTGCTTGTTCCCAACATTTGGAGTCGATGGGTGCCGCAACTTCCACACGGTGCCCAGCGTCCTGCAACCATCGAGCCATGACCAACAAATTGCGCTCAAGTCCTCCCCAACCTTTTGATAATGTAATATATAATATATTAATGACAATCAATGTTTTATAATTATCATCTTCGGTCTGGGCGGAGGGTCATCTCACTGACGACACCACGGCCGCGGCTTTCAACTGCAAACAGAACTGCTTCGGCAACATATTCTGCCTCCATGCCCGCTTGGAATTGAGGTCGGTAATTGGTGAGCAACTCTTCGTTGGTTGTGGTTTCGATGAAGGGGGTGTTGACCGAGCCAGGATTGATTGTGGTCACAGCCAAATCCTCCCGGAATTCAACACGAAGGGATTCGGATAGGGCCAACACGGCATGTTTCGTTGCGCAATACACACCGCTGTTGGGATATACGTGACGTGCGGCGAGGGACCCTATGTTGATGACGTGTCCCTTGTTTTGGAGGAGTGAGGGCAATGCTGCATGCAATGTTGAAAGCACTCCTTGAATGTTGACCTCAATCATGGAATGCCACTCATCTAGTTGGGCCTCCTGAAGCGGGTTGAAGTAGCCAATTCCTGCATTGGGAATCACCACATCCACTCCTCCCCATGTTTGGTTCATGGCTTTTACACATTGCAACACACTTTCGGGTGAGGTCACATCGCACGCATGCGGGTGTATTGTCCCTGAAGTTGCAGACGCTTGATGGGCCAAAGTTTCAAGTTTTGCATTGCTCCTGGCAGACGCCCAAACCTGATGACCAGCCTCGGCCAATGCCATGGCGCATGCACGTCCGATGCCACTCGAAGCTCCAGTAATCCAAATTCGCAGTGCTGATTTCACGTTTTTCGGGGTTTACATTTATGGATTGGACTCCCATTGTGCGAGTCCGATGACCCGATCATAACCTTCCCAATCCTCGTAATGTACAACGAGGGTATAGAGATTGTTGGTTTGAAAATGCGATCCTTCAAGATCAGTCAACCTTCCTGGGTTGCCTTCTTCACAATTTTGTTCTCGAACAACGTAGTGATAATTGTAATAACCCTGCTTCAGTAAATGTCTGTGAGTGTACAGCCCTTGGGCTGCATCGTAGACCATTTTGAATTCAGGCAAACACCGATGCTGAGACATCTCTCCAACAAGGAAAACCTCTCGTTGAACCATGGGATGTTTGGTGTCCAAACGCCAATGAACCCAGACGTAGTCACTTCCCGTGTAAGGATCGAGTCTGTCGTTGTGAGTGACCATGGCTCCGTGTATGTCTTCACCTCCGCCGAAATAGTCAAACGTTCGTCGTTCATCCGTGTCCAGATAAAAGTAGAAGTGGTCTGCACGTTCTTCAAGTTTGGCCACGCCGAGTGCTGTGAATTCGAGCCCTTTCAAGTCGACAAAGCGATGTGTGTTGCCTCCCTCAAAGACGTAACCCGAGCGTGTAAAGTCGATTTCGGAGCCTTTGATGAAGCGAGGTGCGAGTCCAGAGAGCGCACGGTCCCATCGCCAATTGGGTAAGACAGTAACGTGGAGGCGGTCGTAAGGATCAGACAGTTCATAATCCTCCTCGAACAAAGAAAAATGAATCTCTTGGTGGGTTCGACGCAGAGAGAGATCACTGGGCTCTCCGGTTTGGGCCTCCACGCGACATAGGTCCTCAAAAACAACAAAACGTCGCGTTGCAACCACGCGCTCGGAATCATAGGGGTCAAACACCTCGAGGAGATAGTTGCCGCTGAGCGTCCATTGCATGTCTGCATTTGGTAGAACCAAACTGTGATGGGTAAAGTCAACTTTTGTGCCGAAACTGACCTCCTCATCTGCCATCGGGGTGCTGTAAAAACCTCGGATGTACTCGCTGTAGTGGAGATCGGAGGGCTGCCAAAATCGATTGCAGTGCCTGATGCGAACTTCCCAAGCGGTGTAATCTCCTGACAAGTCATCGAGCCGAAGCTCGAGAGATCCGTCATTTGCCGGGACAACAGGTGGTGCCAGAGGTTGGCCAAACGGGTGCAACAGCACCGTGGCTACGACAGGGTCATCAGGAGGCAATGGCGGAATGAAAGTTCCCTGTGAATGAGCGGAAAGGTTGTGCCCCAAGACCCATATCAGAGAAAACAATTGAAAGTACTTGGACCCAGTCATGCCCCAAAGTTCGTAGGAAATCCTTTCATGAAATCCTCTTGCGACCATGGATAAATCTGACAGCGTTTTGCACGAGTATTTTAGGAGAACAAGGCTACCTTTAGCCTGGAAACCATTGGACATGTCCAACACTTTGCGAATCAAAAAGGGAGTCGACATCCGTTTGGCTGGCGAACCCTCCCTCCATTGCGACAATTCACCACATCCCAAGGTGGTCGCAATTCAGCCGACTGATTTTCATGGTTTGACACCAAAGTTGGTCGTCAAAGAGGGCTCCTCTGTGCAAGTGGGTGACGCCCTGTTCTACGACAAAACATTCACAACAGTCATGTTCGCCAGTCCTGTCTCGGGAACAGTCAAAGAGATTGTCCGGGGAGCCAAACGTCGCATCTTGGCCGTGACGGTCGAATCAGACGGTGCAAATACGGCGAGAGATTTTGGACCGTGGAATGGCGGTGACCGTGAGTCACTCGTTGCACACCTTGCCGCGGGTGGTGTCTTTGGGGCAATGCGTCAGAGGCCTTTTGACGTGCTTGCCAATCCAGCAGATACTCCCCGAGCCATTTACGTGAGCGGATTCGATTCAGCGCCTCTGGCGGTCGATACAGCTTTGGCGGTGGATGGCAAAATCGAGCATTTGCAGCGTGGAATTGACGCCCTTGGGCAGCTGGCAGGATCCGGGGGAGTCCATGTCGGTTTGAGGCAAGGAGACAACACGCTTGCCTCGCTTCAAGGCTGCACCTTAACAAGTTTCGATGGCCCACATCCATCAGGAAACGTAAGCGTACAAATTCATCACACTGCCCCCATCAACAAAGGAGAGGTGTTGTGGACCATCGGTCTTCAGGATGTCATCAATCTCGGCTCATTTCTCCAAACTGGTCGATACAGCGCAGATCGCGTTGTGGCATTGGGAGGTTCTGAGATGGTCAATCCGCGACACGTTCGCACGATTGCTGGAAGCCAACTTTGCGACATCGGAGTGGCAGCAAAAGAGGGTGCGCGCATCATCAGTGGCAGTGTTTTGACAGGCATTACGGCAGGAAAAGATGGTTTTCTCGGCGCATTCTCGACTCAGGTGGTGGCGCTGCCCGAGGGACACGAACCCAAATTTCTCCTGACGGATGGTTGGCTTAGTCCTGGTCTCGACAAATTTTCAGTGAGCCGAGCATATCCCACCTGGCTGATGCCGAAAAAAAAGCAGTACACGCTGGATACCAATCAGAATGGAGAGGACCGTGCGTTTGTGGTGAGTGGACAATATGAAGCTGTGTTCCCTTTTGACATCTATCCTGTCCACCTCATCAAAAGCATCATGGTGAACGACATCGATGCAATGGAGAAGCTGGGCATTTATGAGGTTGCGCCAGAAGACTTCGCCTTGTGCGAGTTTGTCTGCACATCAAAAATTCCCGTTCAATCGATCGTTCGCGAAGGATTGGATGCCTTAAAACTCGAACTCGGTTGATCGCATAGGACAAGAAAGTAAGACCCAGATTTCAATGAAAGCCATTCACAATCTTCTTGAATCAGTCAAGCCTCATTTCGAGGAAGGCGGAAAATTGTCTTCCCTTTGGGTGGTTTTTGACTCGTTGGAAACCTTCGCCTTCACCCCGGGACATGTCACCCATAGCGGCGCACACATTCGAGATGGCATTGATTTGAAGCGCACGATGTTTTTGGTCATTGTAGCCATGTTGCCCTGCCTCTTGTTTGGGATGTGGAACATTGGTCATCAGTACCACCTCAGCCTCGGAACTCCTTCTAGCATCATCGCCAATGTGATGGTAGGTGCTTGGAAGGTCACGCCGCTCATTGTGGTCAGTTACGGGGTGGGTCTTGGGATTGAATTTTTGTTCGCAGGGATGCGGGGACATAGCATCAATGAAGGTTATTTGGTCTCAGGTATGTTGATTCCTCTCATCATGCCCGTGGATGTTCCGCTGTGGATGGTGGCCCTGGCTGTGGCCTTTGCTGTGGTGGTTGCGAAGGAAGTCTTTGGGGGCACGGGCATGAACATCTTGAATGTGGCGTTGACGGCACGGGCTTTTTTGTTCTTTGCTTATCCCAAACAATTGAGTGGTGAGATTTGGATTCATGACGTTGCGACAAGCAAGGCGGGGGGGCTTTTGGTAGATGGATATACAGGGGCGACAGCTTTGGGTCATTTGGCGGGAACCGTGGGAATGGCGGCATCGGAGGCGAGTTCAACGACGATGTCTTTGTTCGAGCAGGGGGGTATGTTTTCTCTTGGCAACTGCTTTCTAGGTTTGATTCCTGGTTCTGTTGGCGAAACGTCAGCACTTGCATGCTTGCTTGGTGCGGCGATGCTCATTTGGACGGGAATAGGGAGTTGGAGGATCATAGGGTCTTTCCTCGCAGGCGGACTTGTGATGGGTTTCTTGTTTAACCTGATTGGAGCGAATGCTTACATGACCATCAGCCCTGTCCATCAAGTCGTGATGGGGGGATTCATGTTTGGAATGGTCTTCATGGCCACAGACCCGGTCAGTGCGGCGCAAACGAATCGCGGTAAACTGTGGTATGGGTTTTTTGGTGGCTTGTTCAGCATCATGATTCGTGTGTTTAATCCCGCATATCCCGAGGGAGTGATGATGGCCATTCTTTTCATGAATGTGATGGCGCCGCTGATTGATCACTACGTCATCGAAGCGAACATTAAGCGTCGTGAAAAGCGTCTCACCCCCGTTGCAGCGTAACTTTCAGCACCGACAATCAAGACAAGGTCCATGGCAATCAACAAAAACGGAACTGGTTACACGTTCGGCTTTGCCATCGTGATGGTGGTAGTCGTGGGGGCAGCTCTTGCCACAACAGCGATGTCTCTCAAGCCACTGCAACAGGCCAATGCCGCAGACAAGAAAATGATGGACATCTTGGGCGCCATCAAAGTTGACTCGCAACGGGACAACGCCAAACAATTGTTTGCGGAGTATGTCATTTCGCGCACAGGGATCAATTCCAGCGGCCAGCAAGTGGTATTGAAGCAAGGGGAGGTCGAAGCGACGGACGCTGATGACCCGTTCAACATTGACATCAAAAAGGATTATCGCTCTCACAAACCAGCCAAGGGTGACCTTTCATGGAGCAATGCAGATGACTTGACATTCCCTGTCTTTGAGTGTCAAAAAGAAGGCCAGACATACTACGTCGTTCCGATGGTGGGCTCAGGACTTTGGGGCCCGATCTGGGGCTATGTTGCCTTGGAAGGCGACATGCAAACCATCTATGGGGCCAAGTTTGACCACAAGACGGAAACACCAGGTCTCGGTGCTGAGATTAAGGAGGATTTTTTTACGGTCAAGTTTGAGGGCAAGTCGCTCGCGGATGTGGGACCAACCTACTTCGAAGTCCTGAAAGGTGGGGCTGTAACTGATGAGCACAGCGTCGACGGAATTACAGGCGGAACGATTACGTCAAAAGGAGTTGACGAGATGCTGAATCGCACCATGGGCATCTACTTGAAGTACTTTCACAACGAACAGCGCGCGCAGAAATGAGTACAGATACGAATACTGCGGTTCAAACCAAGCGTGAAAGCTTGTTCAGTAAAAAAAATCGCAAGCTCCTGAAAGATCCTCTGGACGACAGCAACCCCATCACGGTGCAAGTGTTGGGAATTTGCTCTGCGCTGGCGATTACCGTGCAACTCCAGCAGGCGGTCATCATGAGCCTCTCGGTCCTTTTTGTGATGATTGGTGGCAACGTCATCATTTCATTGCTCCGAAACTTGGTCCCCGATCGAATTCGAATCATCGTACAACTCGTCGTGGTTGCCTCACTTGTCATCATTGTAGACCAAGTGTTGAAAGCGTTTCAACCAGACATCAGCGAGAAACTTTCGGTTTTTGTGGGTTTGATCATTACCAATTGCATCATCATGGGGCGTCTTGAGGCCTTCGCACTTGGCAACAAACCAGGGCCGTCTTTGCTCGACGCCATTGGCAACGCAATGGGTTATGCTTGGATTCTCCTCGCGGTATCAGTCGTTCGCGAAATTTTTGGAAGTGGTGCCATCTCACTCCCCGGCATGGGGCAGGTGAAGTTTTTACCTACGAGCTGGTTCATTTCGGAAGGAGGTTTTTACGAAAACAACAACCTGATGATTCTGCCACCCATGGCACTCATCACGGTAGGTATCATCATTTGGATTCAACGCAGTCGCAACGAAGCGCTGATTGAAGAAAATTAAGGTCATGGAATACCTCAGCATTTTCGTGAAAGGCATCTTCATCGAGAACATGATCTTTGCCTATTTCTTAGGAATGTGTTCCTACCTCGCGGTTTCCAAAACCGTGAAGACGGCCAACGGCCTCGGGCTTGCTGTCATTTTCGTTCTCGGCATCACCGTTCCCATCAATTACCTTCTCGAGAATCATGTGCTGAAGGAAGGTGCTTTGAATTGGCTTAGCCCCAATTTTGTCAATGTTGACCTGAGTTTCCTCAGTTTCATCATGTTCATTGCGGTGATTGCGTCGATGGTTCAATTGGTAGAAATGATTGTCGAAAAATTTGCCCCGGCACTGTATGGAGCACTGGGGATATTCTTGCCTTTGATCGCAGTAAACTGCTCCATCTTGGGCGGTGCACTCTTCATGCAAGACCGACAGTATCCAAGCATTGGTGAGGCGACCATTTTTGGTTTGGGAAGTGGCGTAGGTTGGTGGCTTGCGATCGTCGCCATTGCCGCAATTCGTGAAAAAATTCGGTATTCACATGTGCCTGCTCCACTGAGGGGGTTGGGCATTACTTTCATCATCACTGGGCTCATGGGCATTGCATTCATGAGCTTCATGGGAATTGAAATCTAATCAGATACAATGATTACAACGCTGATTCTGACCATCGCTTTCTTTCTCACAGTCATCTTGATGCTTGTGAGTTTGCTTTTGTTTGTGAAGGCAAAACTGTCTCCTGCAGGTAAGCTCAAAATCACCATCAATGGTGAGCAAACATTGGAAGTAGACGGAGGTTCGACCCTTCTGACGACCTTGGGCAACAGCGGTGTGTTTTTGCCTTCCGCTTGTGGCGGTGGCGGCACGTGTGTGCAGTGCAAGTGTCAAGTGAATGTCGGGGGCGGTTCAATTCTTCCCACAGAAACTCCCCATTTCTCCCGTAGGGAGGTTGCGGACAACTGGCGTCTTGGTTGCCAGGTGAAGGTGAAGGAAGACATGGACATCCAGGTACCTGAGGAGGTGTTCGGCATCAAGAAGTGGGAGTGCGAAGTGGTTTCCAATTACAATGTGGCATCCTTCATTAAGGAATTTGTGGTTCGTTTGCCCGAAGGGGAAACCCTCGACTTTGAGGCTGGCGGATACATTCAAGTGGACGTACCAAGCGTGACAGTGGATTACAAAGACGTCGACATCACTGCTCACCCCGAACAACACGCTGACCCCAACACGTTTCAATCAGAGTGGGATAAGTTTGGCTTGTGGGACCTCAAAATGGTCAACGATGAGCCGATCGTCCGTGCGTATTCAATGGCCAACCACCCGGCTGAAGGCAACATTGTGATGTTGAACATTCGGATTGCTACTCCACCTTGGGATCGTGCTAGAAATGGTTGGATGCAGGTGAACCCAGGGATATGTTCATCGTTTGTGTTTGCCCAAAAACCAGGAGACAAAGTCACCATTTCAGG
>CESW01034024.1_pt1 | contig 72751 bp, 111 predicted proteins | sample 531171 | NCBI WGS metagenome assembly CESW01 (sample SAMEA2621859, study PRJEB7988) | marine metagenome | biome: marine biome (ENVO:00000447); feature: surface water layer (ENVO:00002042); material: "saline water (ENVO:00002010), including plankton (ENVO:xxxxxxxx)" | depth 5 m
TATAGATTATTAGTCTTAATCTTATATTGATTGTTAAAGTTTCCAACCGCATAACTTGGTCTATGTTGATGTTGTGTTATAATATAAGTGTTGTTATTTTTTTCTACGCTAAATTGTTTTTTCCAGCGACTCTTACGATACCATTTAAGACTATTTTTATCAACATTAATGTTCACACAAAAATAGTTTTGCATAAAGCGAGCAGTGTAAGTTTTCTGCCACAATGTGGGTATCCATAAGTTAGGAAAATTAATATCTAGTTGGTCTATATCGTCTCCTCGAGGATACATAGCACTTACATATTTTTGGAAGTTCCATGGATTTGTTGGCTCTGCATCTAACCAGTTATCAAAGTTTCCTGTATATCTTGACTTTGCATAATCTAATTCGCTAAAATTAGTTGTATTCCAACTTGCTATTTCTGAATGGGTGCCTAAACATGTTACAAGCATCTTTCCTGCCGCACCAGGAGGAAATTTTATTAACAAGAATCTATTCATTACATTATTATATATTCACTTTTTTTCTAAATCAATCTTTAACTGGTATAAATAAAACGTTGCAACTTGCAACACTAGGCACATAAAGAATTTAGACAAACTAGAGGCACAAATGAAGATACCCAAAGATGCGAAGGCTCAATTAGAACGATTACTCGGCAGATTCATAAGGCATATTCCGAACAATACTGAATATCATAACAGGCTTATCGAAGAACTAGAGATCATACTCAGACTTCGTTTCGTCGATTACTTCCTAACAATTTGCGATGTACTGGCGCTAACCAAAGACATAACACATATGACTCGTGGTTCAGCAGGGTCTAGTCTCGTCTGCTACCTACTTGGTATAACAGACGTGGATCCCATAAGATGGCAAATACCGGTAGCACGTTTCCTAAATCCTTTAAGGGATGACTTACCAGATGTAGATATAGACTTTCCACACTGGCAACAGGATGCCGTTATGCAAAAAATATTTGCTAAATGGCCCGGAAAAAGTGCTCGTATCAGCAACTATGTAACTTATAAAGAAAAGAGTGCAAGGCGTGAAGCCGCACGACGTCTAGGTGCATCTGGTAAACTTCCCCGTGGCTTTAAATACGAAGATTTAGATATAGACAAGGAAGAAGCAATGAGAATCGAACGAAAATTATTAGGCAAAAAAAGAGCAATATCAAAACACTGTGGAGGAGTTCTTATATTCAAACACAACATGCCAAAAAGCCTAATAAATGCAGACAATCAAATATTATTAGACAAACGTGAAGTAGAAGACTTGGAGCATCTTAAAATAGATATCCTTGCTAACCGAGGACTTAGTCAACTGTTAGAAATAGATGCAGACACACCTCTAGAAGCATACCCAGAAGAAGATTACGAAACAAGTAAATTATTGTGTAGCGGAAATGTAATAGGAGTAACACAAGCAGAATCTCCTGCTATGAGAAGATTATTCCAAGCAATACAACCAAAAGGAAAAAGCGACTGTGTATTTGCTACGGCACTAATAAGACCAGTAGCAACTACAGGTAGACAGAAAGCCAGTTTCTTTCAAGACTGGACAGAACAAAAATTAGAAGATACTATTGTATACGAAGATGATGCAATTAAAAAAATATCAAAACTTATAGGTTGCGACATGTACGAAGCAGACATGTACCGTCGTGCTTTTGCAAGTCGTGACGAAGAGAAAGTTATGCAGTTCATGGAGAAGATGGGCGACAGTGAAAACAAAGAAGAGATTATAAAAGAACTTTATGGACTAGGAAACTTTGGACTATGCAGAGCTCATGCAGTAAATTTAGGCAGACTAATTTGGGCATTAGCATATCAGAAAGCACACAATCCAAAACAGTTTTGGAAGGCGGCACTTAAACATTGTCAAGGAAGTTATAGACGTTGGGTACATAAAACAGAAGCAAAGAATGTAGGATGGGATTTACGTGAACTAGGATATCCAAATGGTATCACAGAGTCACCACAACAACAATATAAACGTTATGGTTATTGGACACAACCAGAGTTTATGCCAAATATGTTTATACAAGAAACCTGGGGAGATAGAGTAAACTTTGCAGGACTTGTTGCTAACGGAAGAGTATTCAAAGGCGAACAAGGGAGATACGTTACATTCTTAACATTAGGTATTGCTAACGGTGAATACGTTGACGTAACTGTTAAGAAACCTTTTGGACATAGAGACCACGATGTTGTAGTAGGCAGTGGGAAGGTGCGTTATAGTAACGGTGCTCGTTATATAGATTGTTATGATGCTAAAGGTCATAGGCTACATCAGTATCTAAATTAGTTATTCGCTTTTTAATCCTGCTAACATATCTTTTAATTTACTACTTTGTACACTTGCAGTAATTTTTTGTGTTTCACCTTGTGGTGCTTCAACAACTCCAGTATTAGTTTTATTTTTTAGTTGATCATAGATACTACTAGTTTGTTTCTTAAACTGTTGATATTCTTGATCTTCGCCCAAGTCACGGATACGTAAACTTTCTACATCAAACTCTAAGTCTATCTTTTGTCCGACTCCACTACTACTTCTAGTCTTCATAAGTTGTAACTGATACCTGCCACGTTCTCTCATTGCACGACTTGTAAATATACCAAACACATTGTCTGCAGTATTAATCTTACTAAGTCCTCCGCTGATATGCGAATGATCAAACTCTATCTCATCTACTGCACCTCTATTCAACTGCGATGCAGTAACAAATACACAGTTTAATTCTTTTGCTAGGTTACGTAATTCTTCCGATACATACTTGTCCTTAACAAATAAATCACTTGGCGATACTTTTGCACTAACTGGCATAAGCAGATCTAAATAATCTATAAGCAGGAAGTCTATAGTCCAACCATTCTTTATTTGTAACTCTTTCAAATATGCTCTAATATCATTTACGTTACTTTGTGCAGGCATATATTTTATTTGTAAGTTGCCTGCCTTTTTACCAGCCATCTTAACTTTCATTTCTACTGTATCTAAGTCTTTGAATACTTCTTTAGTAGATACATTTGTAAGCATACTATCTATTCTCATAGCACTTAGTCCTTCACTAAGTTCTAGTGTCAAGTACACTCCGTTTAATCCGTTTGTTACCCAATTCACTGCTAAGTTCTGCATAAACAAACTTTTACCACTGCCGGATCCACCAGCAAATATATTCAGTTCACCTTTATTCATACCACCAAACAGTTTACGATCCATTGCGGGCCAACCTGTAGTAATTTGTCCATTATTATCTTTCAATGCCATAAGTCTGCCTTTAGGATCTAAGAAATAATCTGTTCCCATATCTTTTGTTAGACTAATTTGTACTGCATCTTTTATAAGTTTCTCAACCGGATCATATGTTCCTTTTTCTAATAAGTCTGCCGCCTTAAGTATTGCACGTTCTAGTTCTTGTCGCTTTGTAAATCCCTCAAACTCTGCTAGGAACCAATCATTATGACTTTCATGTATATCTGGTACAGGCTTTAGTTCTACACCTGTCACTGCCTTTACTTGTTCATACGTAGGCAATGCACCATGTTCGTCACTATGTGTCTTTATAAACTCTGCAGTATCATACAAACTCCTATCAAAGTTATCAATGTTGTAAATGTTCTGCACACGAACATAATTCTGTGCATCATTCATCATCATTTCTAAAAATAGTTTTTGTAAATCTTTTGTATATTCTTTAGCCATTAACACTTCCCACAATTAAACACACAATAGTCTGGCTTACTATCTTGTATTGTAGCATAAAAATTATGAAAACGCCTAATACAATCTGTAAGACTGTTGTCCTTTATTGTTAATTTATTCTTCCACCATTCACTTTTATACCAAAAAGAATAATTTTTAGTATAACAACAAGGTGCATAAAATCCATCTGCACTAATGTAATGACTTTTGCCATCAGCACATTCTGGATCTATTTCAAAGTTTTTAATATTACTTGTCATATATTTTTGTTGTACTTCGTCTCTAGGACCTATATAATTTTCTTTTGGTCGTAGATAGTCGTCTATCTCATATCTGTCACTCGGATCTAATTTAAAATTATCAATACCTAACTTTTTACTTAAACTTTTCGCTTCTTCTATGTCATTCTCATTAAAGGAAAAAGGAATATATTTCCATGTTGTTTCAACTTTACTTTTCACACAAATATCTATACCTGTTTTAATACTGTCCCAATCGCCATTTATTCTATACTTTGTAAAATTATCAGGTGTACCATCAATACTAAAGTCTATTTTATCATTATCATCTAATATAGAAACAAGTTTTTCCCACCATATTTTATTTTTTCTACTTGCATTTGTAGTAATAGTCACTGATTTGCATAATCCTTTAGATACCTCTACTAATGCTAAAAAGTTTTTATGATATATTGGATCTCCTAAGTTTCCACAGAAGTTTATATGATCGACTTTATCATCAATAAAATTTTTAAAATCGTTTATGTTTAAATCATTAATTGAAAAATTATTTTTTCCAAACTTATCTATAAAAGTTGTTCGTTCACATCTTGGACATGCCAGTGTGCATCTACTAGTAGCCTCAACATGTAAGCCTACCATCTTTTTCTCTGCAAATTTATTTTAAGACTCATAGTCTGTTTTGCATCTAAAATACTTTTAAGTGTGAACAGTTTACCATATCTTACTACTGCATCATTTACATCTTTAACATCTGGCTCCCACTCAGGAAAACTTACACTCCAACCAAACTCTAATGCATCATCAATAAGTCTTTGTCCAGCCTTATCTTTATCTGGAACTAGTATCACTTCTCTACCTAGTGTATCTATAATCTGTGCTTGTGTCTCACTACAACGGTTGTTCATTATTCCTATGCCACCTATACATATAGCATCTAATAATCCTTCAGTTACAATTATAAACCTACTGTTAGGCAACTGATTATCAATGCCATAAACGAAACCACTATCATGACTAGTAAAATATTTGGGTTTGGTGTCATTATCTACACTCCTTGCACTAAATCCTATTGTACGTCTACCCCACTTGAATGGAATAATTATTCTTTTATGCATGCCAGCTGCTTTACTATCACTGTACATAATTTTTTCTAATGGCAATGCCCTACTTTCTGCATATAGTCTTATATGTTCAGGCAATTCGTTTGTACTATTATCAGGCAACTTTCTACTTTTAAAATCTACTTCAAACTTTTCTTCTTCTACTTGTTCCTGTACTGTATCTTTTATTCTTAATGCTTCTATATTCAGCATCTGTCTAGTATTCTCATCAACACCTAACCAAGTTAATAACTTACGTAACTTGAAACTAATATGTCTGCCTGGTTGCCACCCTGTTTTAAAATTACAATTAAAACAATGATAACTTACTGCTTCACCATTTGTAATTACTCCGCCTCTACTGCGTTTGTCCTGACTCTCACCATTATGATGACAACAGACGGCGTTAAAACTAACCCATCCATTAGTAGTTCTCTTTTGTTTGCCAGGCAAACTATCTATTATTGTTTGTTGAATACTATTCAAAAGTCAACATCTCTGCCGTTTATATTGTATGTTCCATGTGTAAATCCTGCATCCATCTTTTCAACTTCAGTCATGTCATCACTATCAATCCTACGATGTGGATCTTTCTTCATTTGTTCAAGCCTACTTGGCTTTTTTGCATTGTCTTTGCCACATACAGAGCAAACGCCTGTAACACCACCGCAACTGCCGCTTACACGTCGGCCTCTCAGGAGGCCTATAGCCATGATAGCCGTAATTGCCAGAAATAATACCAAGCATAATCCAAATACCCCCAAATCCATTTATTTCATTCTTTGTATATCTTTGTAAGTACATTCATCTTCAATAGTAATATCGCTATCTGTTTCTATCCACAGTTTAGCACCACAACTTAATGGCTTTTCAGGTCTGTAAACCATCTTGCTAGGTCCATGTATTTCTACTGCACTACCATATCTAGCTTTGCTACCTTCTTGTACTCTACATACAGGCAAATCACGGTCGTGTTTTTCATTTTGTTGTATTATATTTCTATTAATATGAATGTACTTCAACTTTTTATCCTTTGAACATATTGTCCATATTGTGGCTTAGATACTGAAATTTTTCTGCGAACCTATTGTCTGTACCACCACCTCTTACTGCTGCAATATGCTGCATAGTATTTACTACTTCCAAGTATTTTATTTTTTTATCACGCTTTGTGTTATCCAAAAAACTTTTACACCATTCATTTTTTGAATTTTGAAAAATATCAATACCAAGATAAGAATTAGGTGAAAATGTTTTTTTGTCATAACACCAGTTACTATTTGTGTATCTAGGAGATTCATAAAGGACTATACTATTTTTATAAGATCTTAATGCTGATAAACATGCCTGATTTACAAGTTTATGATCTCCATGATAATCGCTACTAGGCACTAGCACCATATCATAGTGTTTATTAGGTTCATTTTTAGGTGCATGAACTTCTTCAACTATCCTTTTTATTATGTCTTGTATTTGAGTATCGCCTCTGCTTGAAAGTCTTCTTATATAAGTTGGACTATAGTCTTTACTAATATTTTCATTAAGCCAATTTGTATTGTAGAATTTTCCATCTGGGCATTGTAAAAACTTGTAATTGTATCCGTATTTTTTTGAATTAGCGTCAATTACCTCATGATTTTCTTTAACACAATAAAGTATATCTACACGCCATTGATTAGCCAATAACTTTAATATTAAGCCGCCGGCTCCTTCATTAATATCATCGCAGTGAGGACTTATTGCCAGTATCCTACCACGTTTGTTATGTTTCCTACCACAACAATTTTCTGTTTCAATCATTTTGTTAATCCCCTTTTCATAAAACAGTTGCATTTCTACCACAGAAATGTTTTTATAATTAATCTATTATATGACTTTTTGCAAATTCTGTCAACCTAATTGTAAAGTATTCATGTCCTTGTTCATTTGGATGTCCACCAGATTTCATAAAATTTTTACGATTATCCTCTCTGACTGCTTGTTCTAACATATCTCGCATTGTACTACCATCTATAAAATAATTAGGATAATTTGTAGTTTCATGATTTCCTAGTGAATTAAATTGCAGGATAGGAATATTTTTTGCTTTACATATACTATTAACTATTAATTTTGCATTATCAGTATACATATCAAAACTTTCAGTTGTTGAATTTACAGTCCATTCTTTTGCACTTTTTGTCCACCCAGTTTGTGAGTTAACAAATCCATTATGAATCCATGAAGATCCATACCAACTCATTCTTGTTTTTGCAGTCCAACCAATACAAATTATTATCTTTTCAGATTCATTATAATTTTTTAAAAAATATTGGGAAACTTGTTGTGCAATTGCAAAATTACTATTAGCAGGTTCACCACGATTATCGAATCCACAACCCAAACTATCTGCGAGGCGACCTAACCAAACATGCTTTTCTCTGTAAGGATCATTTAGTTTATTGTGTTCATTGCCAATTTCAGGATCTACAAGTTCACTTCCATAGGTAAAACTACACCCAAAACCTACTACACGCATTATGGTCTATATAATACTTGACTCAATGTTCCTGAAGTAGTAGTACGAACAAAACGGACTGCACTATACACACCAGTAAAATTTATAAAAGCATTTTCTGTCTGCGATGTGTAATTTGTTGTAGATATAGTTGTAAAATCAGCGTTTTGAATACTATTGCTTGGATTAATCGAACCTTGTATTGCCAGGCTACCTGTAAATGCACTACTGAAAAATACTTGTGCAGTATGCTGAGCAGTATTACGATTTATGTAAGGTGTAATTGCTATTGAACTGCCAGTATCTCCACCAGCAAATGACTCTGTTGTACTTTCGATAAAAGCCGGATAGATTCCTTCTACTACTTCTAATGTACCATTTGCACCAAAATTATCATCAGCATATGCAGGACTTATTCTGCCTTCTGGTCCTGTAACTTTTAGACTATAATTGTAAAATTTGGCATCTAAATTAAGTAAGTCACCTTGTGTAATACTTGCTTCGAACAAGCCTTTACGAGGATCTAATGGAGTCAAAGCTCGCTCTGTATATGCCACACTATTTTCTTTGTCCATTAGGATAATTGTTGCAGTATGGTTGGTCATTACTATACGTTTTTGATCTCTATTTTTAAACTCTATGCGTATAAAATTGTCTATACCTCTATAGACTTTAATATTAGGTGTGTAAAACATGCTCATCTGATTATTAACTCCAGTATCAGTTACAACCGCAGTGTGTTTTTGTGCATATAAATATCCAGTAGTAACAGTCATACTGTATTTATAAAGGTTCGTATGCCACCATTAGCAGAAGAAATATTTGAAAAATATCCGTTTTTAAGTCTAGTGACCTACGGTGGGCAAGAATATGTAGGAATCATACAAAATCAGGATGACGCTTTTTTAAGTATGTATGATTATAGTAGACTAGATACTATATTGAAACCAAAATTTTTAGAACTAGGTGAAAGTTGGTGGTGGGAATCGAATAGGACAATTCCTATAAATTTGTTTTTAAAGAAAGATTTTAACGAATTTAGTAAATACTTAATAACATTTAACATAAAAGATACCGAAGTTGTAAAGGGTCCTAGTGTCAGTATTGCTGACCTAGCGAAAAAAAGAAGTAAGCGTCGAAATATTCAACTGGTAAAAAAAGTAAAGTAGATTATGGACTTCTTTTTATTGCTTCTAATAAAGCATGCCTTAGTGGATCTTGGTATTCAATCACAACTTAAAGGTATTAATAAAAGTAATTATTTTGGTAATGGACATGTACATTACATTCATCATGGTATAGGCACTATTGTCGTAGCTGGATTGTTTTTACCTGCAGTACCTGCCATATTTTGTGCGATTGTAGATTATTTGATACATTGGCATATAGACTTTACTAAACATAAAGTAAATAAAATTTTAAAGATTGAAAGTAGAACTAGAGCTTGGTGGTGGACTAATGTTATGGATCAAATATTACACTTCACTACATATTATTATATTGTAATATACTTTAGTGCAATGTCTTTTTGGTTGTCGTGGTAATTTCAAAGCCAGGATATTCTTCATCTAAAGTATCAATTACATGACCTAACATATTTTGAATTTCTTCATCTGTCATCATTTTTTTATATAAAACTATTGAATGTTTTAATAACATTGTTGCCATATACAAAGGATCATCAGAATCTTTTATTTGCGAATCAATATGTTTCACTAGACCTTCTTGTATCTGTGACATCCTTTTAAGATTACTTTTCATTTTGTTTCCTTAGTATGTTCATATGCACTACAACCAATTGTGCATAAGCTACTGCGTGTGCTTTCTTAAAACTATAACTATCTAATCCTGCTTTATCCCAAATAGTTTCTGCAACTTCACGCCATGTTTTTCCTATTAAGTGTCTTTTTGCAGGACGTATGACTGCTAAAAACATCGCCATCCTTGGTATACTTGTTATATCTTCTGGCATTCTTGCCATAGTTTCAAAGTGTTTACCAACATGAATTAGTTGTTCAAAAAAATCTCTATCATGTAGCGTTGTCCAATCGGGCTCAGCCATCATTTCTATCAGATGTATTTCATTTTTTATGTGTTGATACACACCTACATTAAGTAAGTCTAGTTTAAAATATCCTAGTTGTTCTGCAGTCTTATGATCAATTGTTGCAAGTCCATCGTGTGCTATAGGAACTTTATTGAAGTAAACACCAGTATTATGTTTGTTCCCATTTTCTAGTCTAGCACCTACACCTTTAATATGTCTTAGTAAATGTGTTCTATCAGCAAAGTCTATATCTACGTCCGGCATACTAAATGTCATAGCGTTTTCCCGCCCATGCTTGTGTAGGTTTGTAGTCTGCTATGTTTGTTGGGTAATACTGCCAATTTTCTATCTCATATCCTAAATATTTTTCAATTAAATTGTCTAAGTATCCTTGCTGATACACACAAAAATTACTAATGTTAAGAGGTATATTATTAATATAACATATAAATGCATACTGTACAAGTTCTTTTGATTGCAATATTTTCTTTTTATTTTTTATAAAGTCTTCCCACTTTTTGTCTAAGCCAACACTGTATTCATATCCTAGATTCTTTAAACACAATTTACATTCTAGTAAGAATTTTTCTTTATTGTAAAACCATCCAAATTTAAAAATTCTTTGTATATCTTTATTTTTTGCATGTTCATTATGTTTCATTAAAAGACCGTTATTTGGTCTGTGCATAAGTTTAAAAAATTCACGCATACCAGTCAGACCATCATTTTGAAAAACTTCTGCTTGTTTAAATATATTGCCAAGTGGTTTACTATCACTACTTTCCCCTTTGAAGCTAATTTTATCTTTGAAGTCCCATAAATTTTTAAAACTATTAATTTTTAACAAATCTAAACCAAACTCGCCACCAGAATAAAATAAGTGCCACATCAAAATATGTAGATCGTCTACATTAGCTTCAATATTACACCATATATCATTTTCTTCGCAACTATGAACATGATCTACAATTTTGTTGAAATTTCCATTAGCATGAGCACCTTTTTTATCCGCATAAAAATTAAAGTCTTGTTGTACTCCAGATGCTACACTAAGACTTCTAGACAAAAAATTTCCATGTGACCCAGCTGGAAATAACAACTTAGGTAACATTACTAATTGCCTCCCGTAATTTATTCTTAGGCACATTAATATGGCGTTTATCGCAAACTTTTTCTATAACACACGTGTCACATTTAGGATTTCTACTTTTACAAATCCTTTTTGCATGTGTAATTAGTTGCATATGAGCCGCATACTTATATCTATCAGGAGTAGAATTATTTACAAGCACTGCACTTTTGCCTTCGTCTAAAGTGTCAGTCCAACCTAGTCTCCATAATAATCTGAACACATGAGTATCAACTGCAATGTGAGGCTGATTAAAAACAAAACGCATTACAATATCACTACTTTTTCTGCCTACGCCAGGAAGTTTCATTAGTTCTTTTTGTGTTTGAGGCACAACGCCATTGTATTGTTCAATTAATATTTTACTAGTCGCTAATATATTTTTTGACTTTGCGTTATATAAACCTGCAGGCTTTATTGCTTCTATAATATCTTCCTGTGTCAATTTAATCATATCCCAAGCATTATCTGCTAAAGAAAATAGTTGTCTACACGCTACTGCAGTTCTTGCATCTTGACTTTGTGCTGATAACATTACACCAATAAGACTAGTGTATGCATGTTTATGTATTTTAGCATCTGGTTTTTTATTCCTATACTTAGGCCAATAACTACTTAATTGTTCATATATGAAATCAATTTGTTCTTTATTTTTCATCATAGTCCCGTCATTTAACTTTCCCTAAAATTTGTAAATCATTTATTGCTAGTTTGTCTACATTTTGAGGCGATACTGCTAGTACCATACCATAGCCACCATTAAAAATAGTTAAAAATTCTCGCATATTCATTTTATCTTGGCACTTAAAATATAAGTCAGACCACCATCCCTCTCTTTTAAAATTAAGTCCATTGTCCAAAGTTACTTCTAAAGTGTGTTCTCTACCTTTTAACATTCTTGGAATATTCTCAATAAGACCACCACCAGTAATATGTGATACACCGTTAATGAACTGGTGGTTATTTAATATTTCATTTGTGTAAATTCTTGTGGGCGTAAGTGGTATTTCATTGAGTGGTAATATTTTTCTTAACATACTGAACCCATTTGAATGTGGGCCACTTGAGGGGATACCGACAAGAATATCACCTTCTTGTACAATTCTAGGAAAATGTCTATCCACTACAGTACCTACCACGAACCCAGCAAGATCAAACTTTGATCCTTCATAAACTCCAGGCATCTCGGCAGTTTCACCACCCATAAGAGTACAACCAGCAAGTTCACAACCTTTTAATATTCCATTAAGTATTTCTTTTGATTTATCTAGACATATTTCTCCTGTTGCATAATAATCAAGAAATCCTATAGGTTGTGCAAATTTACATAGGATATCGTTTACACACATTGCTACAAGATCAATACCTATAGTATCAAACTTATCATGACCTTCTGCTACTAAAATCTTTGTACCAACTCCGTCTGTGGATATTACAACTTCCTCTCCACCAATCATTATAGAAGCACCGAAATCTTTGAATCCAAGATATTTTGCTATCTTATTTCCTTTTTCAATATTCACTCCAGCATCAGAATATGCGTTCGTTTTCATCATAGCCCTGCTTCTTTTAAAATGTGTTTTACCCATTCAGTATCTGCAAAGTAATCTACAAATTTACGTTTCCAAAAATCTGGATCAATATATGGAAATACCATTTCTATTTGTTCAGTACTTAGTTTGTTCAATGCATCTTGTCCGCTAGTACAATTATAAATTATCCAACTACTAATACGACCTGTAGTGATATCTTTAACAAGAACATTGCTACTAACATAATAAAAATAATGATTAAATATACTTTCCTTTTGTTCCGCCCATGCTTCCATAGTTTTTATACTGCGTTCTAATGCATCTTGTGTTGCTTCTGTACGTAAATGTTCAAACAAGTATTCTTGATATACAATATCTTTTGTCCAATAGTCTAGTTTCTTATTTTTTGCTATAACCCAGTCAATAAATTTTTGTGTATTGATAGCACGAATGTTTACCATATGTCTGCCAAACTTTACAAATGCATTGTAGTATGGACTTGTACTAAAGTCAGTATATGTTTTAAACTTAGCACTGCCTTGTGTAAGTTCATAAAATCGGAGATAAGCAGTCATGCCTAATTTGACCCCGGGCTCATGTTCTTGCTGAGCACGACGCTTAGGTTCGCAAAGGTGGGCAGCAAGTGTAGACTCCTTGCGAAACTCCTTGCCACAGTATTGGCATTTGTAATCTTTTGTTTCCATTTTACGATTTATTATAGCATCTTTTATTATTTCTGTAAACTGTTGATTCATCTTATTTCATTTATCCACAGCTCGTAATATTTTTTAATCCATTCGGATACACTATCAAAGTCAGTGTATCCTAAACAATTGTAAAATGATCTTAGCCCGTTAACGGTAGTTGATATATCTTCATACCAATTTGTATTCCAAACTAAGTCTGTTTGGCTCCACCATTTTTCTTCTTTATGCATACTGTGACTAAATCTTTTACTTAAAAAAGTTTCACAATTTACAAAAATAATTTCTTTCGCATTAGGAAATACTTTTAAATTGGAATATCTAGTATGTTCATCATGACACACATAAAAGAAGTCATAATTTATTTGTTTTGTTAATTGTATAGCAGTATCATTAAATGGCAACCCTACTTCTAACTCGCCTAATATTGCTCCATGTTCAAGTGTGCCACTTAATTTTAGATCACCAAATAATTCATTACATCCTAATCCTAAATCATTCCAAGGGCCACTATGTCCTTTTATTTTGTTAATAAGGAATGTCTTTTTTTGTTCCTGTGTATAATGGATTAAGTCCTGATGTTGTAAAACTGCATGATTACTAACTCCTAAACAATTAATAAGAAACTTACCTCCAGCACCTGGCGGATAACATACAAAAATAATTTTGTTAGTTTCGTAATTCAAAGTAATCCTCTTGTTTTGTATTCCTGCGTAAGTCTAATGTTATACAATGTAATCCACCATCCCAGAAGTATCTATGACGCCATTGAATGTAAACTGGTTCTATATTATGTTTACGTAAAAACTTATTTACTTGCATGTTGTTATTTTGACTGACGCAACAATGATTGCTATCCAACATTAGCACATTTACATCAAAGACAGTTTCCTCTACATAACCTACCCAGTCAGTTAGCCAGGTCTCTACAAATTCTGTAAAAGCATTGTTTTCTTCTTCACCAGGTAACCACCATTTACCATCATTCTTATGTTTCAATTGCAAAAAAGGACTCAATTTATTCCAACTTTGTTCAGGTAAATAACAAACCTCCCAGTCTGGAAAACTATCTTTATATTTTTGTACACCTTCTAAACTTATTATCGCTCCGGGTTTGACTGTATGAAATGAAGCATCATTGTGTCCACCTATGTCTAAAAAATAATTTCTAAACTTGTAATTAGTTGCACGATCTATACAATCACTTGCATACTGCCATTTATCTTTTTCGAGGTTAAAAATATCTACATAAATGTCTTTACCTACTACAGTAATATTTGGAGCATCAATAGGAAAGATATCATTATTATTATTTTTAAAATATAATTTATTCAGGTCTACAATATTTTCATTATCGTATTTTTCTAGTGCCTGTATAATACTAAAATGATCTCCATTGCAATAAATTAATTTATCACTTGCTACAAACTGTCCGTCCCTAGGTTGTAACGGTGCTCTAGGTACACCTTGTTCTCCTTGTATACTGCCATCCTGTTCTAAAAAATCCGTAATCTTATCGCGAGGATTTACTATTGGTCTAATTACTTCACAACCAAATTGCTTAAGGACAGTTTCAAAATTTTGTAAATCTTCTTGTGTTTCATCAGCTATCTTTTGTAGATTAGATTTTACACTACTATTTGGCATACTTGAAAAAAAGTCTGCACTGTAACAATCACCTAGCATGACTGCTTCTAATTTATCCCATTTATTATAATTAAGATACTTACTCACCATACAACTTTGCTATCTCTTTTAAATCTTTGTCTGTATACATTTCTGCCAACATATCTATTTCATCGCTTTTAACACGAGGATGTAAACGTTCTACTTCTTTACGTCTTTTACTACTATTATTTTTATCTTTCTTTTTGTGTCCTACCCATTGATGAAACTGTGTACCCATGCCTGGACTAACTGTGCATAACAACTGCCATACTAGTTTAGGATGTTTTGCTAGTTCAAAGTATGTACAATTTACACGTTGGTTACCTGCCATAAGATAATATGTTTGTAATTCATTCGTGCCTTTTACTAAACTTACATATCGATTTAGTAAGAAAGGTGATAATTGCTTTTGATGCTCAGGCGTAAGCCGATCATAAAAAGTATAATCTTTTTTATCTATAGCCGATAGTACTGTATTAAGTTGTAGTTTATTAGACATTTATATGTTCCATTAAAAAGTCTGCGTACACAGAATGTCCTTGTGTATCGGCATGCCCATGCCAACCGAAATGTTCGTAATCCCATGGTTTTAAATTAGCATCTTTTATTATACTATGCAAACTGTTTTTATAAAAGTTTAATATTTTAGGTCTTGCATTTATCTGTTCCGCAACACCTTTGCCAAATTCAAAGTTAGAATCATAATGATAATCATTTCCAAGATTATGTAATAAAAAATTTATATTATTAGATTCTAAATAATCGTGTAATAGTATAATATTAAATAGTGCTTTGGTTTCACAATACTGCCATTCTGTTAGGTCCGCATAACGTAGTAAGTCTTCACCTTGTAATGGTATAACACAATGCTCTTCAGAAAAGGATTTATAAGGAAACTTAACAAAGTCACCTGGGTCATCTGTGTGTACTTCTAATACTTGGCTAGATCCAAATCCAATAAGCATAAATGCATCTTTGTTTATAAAACTGTAACGCATTGCACTTCTAATAATTTTTTCTACGCCCTTGCCATTATGTCCGTAGTGATCTAATTCTAATCCTAATTTTTCTGCAACATAATGTCCTGTATTTTTATTTTGCCCTGTTGGAAGTAAATGACTGAAACTACTACCATCGTAATATAACTTATCCATACCAATAACCTCCTGTTTCTAATACATCACTAAATGCTAACATAAACATACGTGCATCGTCAAGTTTTGCAAACTTTATAATTACATGTGAACCTTCTTTTTGATAATCATATTTTAAACCACTACGGATTTTTAAATAATTGTTTACTCTATCTATAAGATCTGCAATAAGTGTTCCGCTATTCACTCTTAAATAAAAATCAAGTTCTACAGTAAATTCAAAAGCACGATAATCAATTTGATATATTTTACCAGGCTCTATCAATGCTAACGATTTCGTTTTGCTTGTTGATTTCTTTGGCGCAGTAAACGCATTTTGGGTTCTCAACACCAGTTTCAATGGGTATTGCAAGTATCTGTCCTTGTTTAAGTTTGGGAAAGAACCATTTAACATCACTATAAATATCCACTATATTTACAGGTAAGTAATCATGCCTAAAATCTCCAAGTGGATTGAATAAAAACGCATCAAATCCTCTATCGTTTAGACTACTAAACGCCAACATTTCTAAGTCTCCGCAATGTTTATCACCTATTAGTATTTTCCAATCAACAGGCATACGTATTTTATGTTTGCCTATTTCTAAAACTACTGCCGGACTGTTAAAACTTTCTAAAAATATAAGCGGAATAAAAAAGTAATCAGGATCTGCTGGATTGCTATTATCTAAAATAGCAAATCTAAGATCATCAACCTCATCAGGTATATCATTCATTTCATATGCAGTATTTTCTAAAGTTAAAATCCGCATTAATAAACTGCTTTTATCTTATCAGCAATACCATATTTTACTGCCTCTTTTGCACTCAACCATACATCTTCTGCAGGTAATAAAAGTTCTCTAATTTTCTTTTCCGTCATTCCTGTGCATTTTTTATAGTGTGCAATCATACGTTCTGTTGATAGTTCAAACTCTCTTACTCGGGCAAAAAGTTCATGCTCCTTACCACTGCTACCCCAACTATATTGGTGAGATAAGATACTTGTATTAGGCGTTAGTATACGTCTACCTTTTTCACCTGCCATAAATGTAAGTATACCACAACTTGCTATCAGTCCTAGTCCAACAGTTTTAATTGGAATTGCACTACCTTTCATTGTATCTATTAAAGCAAAGGCTGCATGAACACTACCACCTGGGCTATTAATAATTAGTGTTAGTTCTTTTGGTCGTTGCACAGATGGTAAAAGATTCTTTTCTATTATCCATTGTACAATAGGCTTAGTAGATTCAAATGTAAATCCATCAGCCATGTAATAAATTCCTGTTTCCCACATCATCATTCCTGGATCGGGAGTTCCTTGTTTTTTCTCAGCCATTTTCTTCAACCTTATCTTTCTTTTTTAAATTTAAAATATAAACTGCGAGTGCTAGTATCAGTATTGCACCTGCACTACTCACCAGTACCCACGGCTCGCTTTCTTTTCCTTGAAGTATTAATAATCTACACAATGCAGTAATTGCAATTACAATAGGAAACGTAACTGGTATTACATGTGTACTATAGTATGCGCCTACCATACCAATTATTTCTACGTATATAAACAACAAAAATAAATCAGCAAGATTAACGGACAATGACAAGTACATATTATAAACATCTAAAGATGCTGCGACAATTGTTAAACAACCTATTACACCCAACATAAACTTTTCAGTTATAAGTGTAGTCCAATGTAATTGTTTGGAAAAATCATCCATTATTTCTTACCTTGTCCTCTATACATTTTCCATGATCTTTTTTTATGCTTGTTCATTTTACAAATAGAAGGCTTTCTGCCTATACTTGTCTTTACTTTTGTTGCTTCATGAACGGCAACCGTTCTATACATTTTTGCCATATTTACTCCTTAAATATTCCAATCAGCTTTTTCGACCGTGAATGGATAGTTTGCTTCTTTATAGAATGCTTTACGTTTTGTTAAATGTCTTTTTGCAAATTTACAAGTGCTGGTTATGTCCCAGATTTGTACGAAGTCTTTGTCTTCTGCTTTTCTGATCCCTCTTCCAATACTTTGGATAACCCTAACAAAAGACTTGCCAGGCTCAACAAGCACAAGATTAAAAATACGAGGAATGTTAATACCCACCGCCGCCACCCCGTAGGTTGCAATGATAACCTTTCCTGTAGCAGTTGATATCTCGTCATATTCTGTTTTTCTATCTGCACCTTTTGTACTCCCCGATACAAAGACACTATCTGGTATACGACTTTCTAGTTCATTACCAGCCGCAATTCTATCAACTAAGATAAGTGTATTGCCTGTATCTTTTATACTATCACATAAACTACTTATATAATCTAATCGACCTTTATCTTCTAATAAGTATTTAAGTTCACTCTGATAGTTAGTATGGATAGCGGTATCGATCATTTGTACTACGTTCACATGACACTCTGCAAGTACGCCTTTATCTTGTAATTCTTTTGCACTTATTTGATTTATTACAGGGCCAATACTACAAACTATTCCTACACTTTCAAACTTTTCTTTTGGCACTGTGCCTGTTAGTCCCCAACGGATAGGAATATGTGACATGACTCCGGTAAGTAGAGCAGTAAGTGCATCTGCTTTTGCCATGTGTACCTCATCAACCATAATACAAACTACATCTTCAATAAATTCGCCTATAGTAATTGGTGCTACACTATTTTTTGTATTCTTTAACAATATATTAAGACTTTGCCATGTACAGATTGTATGTGTTCTGCCAAACTCTTTACGGTCTCCAAAGTAAACACCAACATCTAATCCCATGTTTACATAATCTTCTTCTGTCTGTGTAACAAGACTTTTGTTTGGAACTATTACAATACTTCTACCATATTGTTCTACACTCTTACTGAGAGCCGCCGTCATTAAAGTTTTACCTGCACCTGTAGCAATTTCCTGTAGACTTTGTTGATTATTTAGAAAGCCATTAATAGTTTCTACTTGATAGTCTCTTAGTTTTATAGGAGTTCCTGCAACTGGGTGTCCTTCGGGCCATAGTATATCTGAAAATGTATCTTCGTCAACAGGTTCTAGTCTAAAGTCTGTTTCATATTCACGTAAGTCATTCAATGTAACGTCATACCCTTGGCTTTCTAATACAGGCAATATGTCAGGTAATAAATTTATATATGTGCTACCACCTAATTGAAAGAATGCTTTCTTGCCATCCCAACGTCCTAGTTTTACTGCTGGCAAATATCTGGCATAAGGTATCTCATACTTGAACATATTACTTAACTTACGTCTAGTGTCCAAGTCTAGTCCTTCTATCTTTACATTTACTTCATCTTTAACATGTAGCACTGCTGGCTTCATACTATCAGTCCTTTACTAATAGTTTTATTATACACAAGTTCGTCTAATTTATCAATCATTTTAGGTGTGTTTAATTTTTTAATTGCAATCTCTCTTATATTACGTTTTAGTAACAAAGATCTGTTGAACTCTAGGCGTTTTATAATATCATTTGTTAAAATTTCATGTGCATTTTTAAGTATATCTTTATTATCATTCAATAATCTAAAGGTTCGATCAAAAGGATTGGTTATAAATTCACTGGTATAATCTACTACGTCAGTAAACATATCAAATCCAATTCGTTCCATACTTGTAGCCATTCCGTAACCACTAATAATTGGAATATTATATGCTAAGAATGACCAAAATGTTTTTTCACTAAGATGACATCCATATTCCCAAAAACTTACATCATTAACAATGTTAAATACTGCGTCACTCGCGTGAGGATAAAATACATTTAAAAATGTATCAGCAGTTGGTGACTCAAATGGATCTGAACCAATTAATTTCTTTGGTAATCCGGGATAAAGTTCATTTATAAAAAGTAAATGTTCTCCTATACCTTCGTCTTCTACATTAAATCCGGCAGTATAAAAATATTCTTTTGGTTCAAAATTTTGATTTATCCAACTACTAGCAATAATTCTATGAAATCTTGCTTTATTATTAAATGTAACAAATTTGTACTTGCGGGATAGTTTAGGTTTATCATCATTGTTGAATTGTTTTATATTAAGATCCATAATAGGTATATAAATTTTGTTAAAATTATCTTCAACATATATGTAACTATCATACAACCAAATTGTATGCTCTGGATCTATACAGTTATCAATTAATTTATTTTGTCCAATATTTTGTAATAAAAGTTCCTGTTTAGTCTTTGAATAGTCTATATCATAATAGGAAAAATGATCAACAACTAATACAAAATTACTGTCAATAGTTTCATTATTATAATCTGAGCCTTCTATTTCTTTAAATGTACTTCGCAATTTCACTCGCTATCATTTGGTGTCCTTGTTCAAGAGGATGTCCATTAGGTCCTTTTGGTGCTTCGTAGCACCATTCTACTAGTCTACCTATATAGCAATTTAAATTTATAGGCTCGTCCCAGGTTGTACAAAAATAATGTGGTATATCCAAAAATTTATCTAATGCAATCATTTGTGTAGCAAGTTTTTGTCTTGCCCATTCTTCGTCCCATTCAGTAAATAAGCCTGGACTAGTATTAGGAGTATGTTGATACCCATTTATTTCTATTCTGTTAGGAGTAGTCCATGCTACAATAACTGTGTCAACAGTATGTTTATGCAGATAACCTATTGTATTTCTAAATATATAATCATTACTAGCTCCAGGCACTGCTAAGTTTACTACATCTTTACCAAGCAAATAGGGCCAAGACAGTTTAGGATCGCTTAGTTCACTTCCATAAGTAAAACTATCACCTATAGTTAATATCATTATCCTATCTCATCATTAAGCGGAAGTATTGTAATGATAACTTGCCAGTTATTTGGATCATCAAACTCAAACTTGTTAACTCCTGCTTCATCAGCACGTTCTTTTGAATCATATACTCCAACTAACTTAGTATAACCTGATTTTTTGTTCTGTTTTTCCACCAAATAAATGCTAGTTGTCATAATATTGCTATTCTTTTTTGAATATTATCTACAAGACTACTTAGCCCGTTTCTCCGTTGTGCAGTAAGTAATTGTCTTATTCCTAGTAACTCTATATCCTGTTTTGTAATTGTTTTAGCTTCTTCTAAATTAATATCAGTAAAACAATCACAAATGATACTAGTGATACCTTTTGTGATCATTGCATCACTATCGTAATAAACTTTTACAAGATTGTCTACAACTCCAACATCAATCCATATTTTACTCATACAACCTCTAACCAGTCTATCATCAGTTCTTAATTCTTTTGGCAATGATGTGATGTGTTTGGCTAAATCTATTATATAAAATAACCTATCATTCTCATCTAAATATTCGAACTCTTCTTTCCACTTTTGTATCTTATTCATTCTTCTGGGCCTGGGTTAGGACTAAAATCTTTTGTCTTATCTTTATCATATCCGTTTGCAGGATTAAGTGCGTCTGCATTAGGCAATGGCTCTAACTTTTTAGTAATGTTGGGCCAAGCATCAGGCCCTGTACTATGTTTTGTATTGATGTCTAACCAATATTGTAATTCGCTTGTCATAACAGTGTCAGGCACTATTGCATCTGCAGGGCATTCAGGTTCACAAACTCCGCAATCTATACATTCGTCTGGATTAATCACAACTGTATTTTCGCCTACATAGAAACAATCTACGGGACAAACTTCAACACAGTCAGTGAATCTGCAATTAATGCATTTATCGTTTACAATATATGTCATGAAATACTTTTCTATAGTAAAAAGAGCGAGTAACTATATTTATAATTACCCGCTCTAGTAAATGAATCGCGATCGGAGGAGAGAGAGGAGAGAGAGTCACGCGATCCAAACTGTTTACACTCGCTTCATACAAGTGCTTTCTGCTAGTACCTTCCAATTGCTAGGACTAATCTTAGCAAGGTCGGCTACTTTCAAAGCCATTCTTAAACTTACTTCCCTGAACTTGTTACAGTTATCAGCGATAAAGTCTATAACTTCTGTTTCTAATTCTTTACTCATATCGTAACCTTTAAATAGATCACCTTTATCTGCAATTTGTTTAACTCTAAGAATTTTATCTCTCATAGTATCTAATGTAAGATCCAAATAATGACATCTACTTTGTAGAGCTTCAAGATGATCTTGTAACTTCTTACTCCTAACATTCTCAAATTTAATGTTAGTAATAAAACAAGCACTGCCTTTAAATTCAAACTTATCTGGTATACCTTCACTTCTTAATTTGTTACTTTCGGCATTCCAATATATCATTCTCTTCTTACCACTATCAAGTGCAGCCTTAAGAATGTTAAGTGCAAGATCATCCATTAATACACTATCACAGTCATCAAACACTAAAACATTGCCTTTGTCTGAAAACTCATATAACTTTGCATAAAGTCCTAGTGCAGTCATTGCACCTTTAACAACTTCGTACTTACGTCTGCTACCTGCCATATCACCAAACAAACTACTTTTGTTTAGTTCTTCTTCAACACCATAACTTTTACCAACCCCCGGAGGACCAGTAACAATTAATGCTCTTATATCACTGTTTACAAGAGACTTAGTCATCTGATCTAATATCTCAAATCTAGTGCCAATTTCTGCAATTCTTTTTGCATCTTGTTCTGCAGTAAACTTAGGCTCTGCTTTTGCAACTACATCTGCTTTTGCACCTTCTTGCACATTAAAACTATCTTGCTCAACAAACTTAATATCTTCAGGTGTGTTTACTGCAACACGAATTTTTGTAGCCATATCACCAAATCTACAACTACCGTTGACAGTAACAAAACCTCCACCATCTTTTTTACTTTGAAAATTCTTAATTAAAGGAAATACAGTATTCTGTACTGCTTGATTCCTGTAACTACCGTTCTTGACTAATACATATGACATTCATCTCTCCATTTATGTCTTTGTTTTTAACTATAATTAATAATAACATCTTTATTATCTGTGTCAACCTTAAAACCTAAATATTCTGCAGTTTCATAAATTAACTTTAATCTTTTTACACCTATACCAGGGATTTTAAGTAATTCTTTTTGAGTAATAGTTAAATCATTATAATTACATTCAAACTGACTGGCAAAAAAATCCATCTTTCTAAGTTCACCTGGAGTTTTACCTAATACTGCAAAATCAGACTTTAATTTATTATAAGGTATACTTTCATATTTACGAGCAAAATCACCAAATGTCATTATATCATCTCATCTTGTGAATATTTGTAAGTATTATATTGATCTTTGTAACATTCTACAAAATTGTAAATAGTTTTAACAAGTTTTATATCCTTAACACCACCAGTTGATTGGGCAATATCCATCATACTTAGTAGATCTTTTTCTGCACTACTTATTGAATCATGCTTACCAGTTTCATATTCAACTGTAACACTATCTTCTTTAACTACACCTGTTAATTGTATTTTCTTTTTCATAAAGTTCTCTCCTAATTTCTAACTATGCTGTTATAATAACATCGTTAGGATAGTTGTCAACCTATGTACTGAACTTTTTAATTCTTTTTTCATGTCTACCACCATCAAATTTTGTTTGTAAAAATGTATCTACAATATCTATTGTATCTGGTTCCAATGTTTGTAATGATCCGCCTAAACATAAAATATTACAATTACCATGTGATCTAGCCTGTTCTGCTAATTCAATATTAAAACATAATGCTGCTCTTATATTTCTATGTTTATTTGCAGTAATAGCCATTCCTTGTCCAGTTCCACAAACTAATATTCCATAATCATATCCATTATGTAGTACGTAGTGTACTACTTTTTCAGCATAGTCCGGATAATCAACACTGTCCTCACTATGAGTGCCTAAATCAACATAGGCATGTTCTGTACTATCTAAATGTTCTTTTATCCATTCTTTTAATTTATAACCACCGTGATCACTTGCTATTGCTATTCTCATTGTAAATACCTTTTTGTACAAAGCCAACCAATTAATCTTTTATTTAAACCTGTAAATTTTTTATTATAAAGCAAAGGTCTCCATTGTTCTACTAAGTCATTATAAGACTCCGAACCTTCCCAATTGGGCCATTCTTTTGCCCACTTATAATGAGTCACTTCATCATTCCATTTATGAGATCCAAAATAATTATCTACTATATAGTTTAAATCTCTCATATTAGGTTTTATCAAAAATCTTTCATGCATAAAGATTCTACCTAAACTTTCATTTAAACTTTTAAATGCTCCGTTATTATTAGTTTTGTATACTATATCTGTGCCTGTAAATTGTTTATTTTTTATTAGCCATTTTTTTGCAAGATGTGATTGTTTAATAATTAACGGAGCACTTCCAATATAAAACATTTCTAAGTTTGATTCGCCCCAAGACTCATCATCTTGGTCATAAAAAAGAGAATGGTATCCTTTTTCATCTTTGTAAATAAAAGGTTTGTTTCCTCCTGTTAGGATACAACCATTTTTTAATATCTTTTGATATAAAGCAGGATGCCTAATTTGCACTGTTGATTCATACCCTATATGATGCATTACTAATAGATAATTTGTTTTAGAAATATCATTGCCTGGCTTATGATTAAAAATACTATTCCCTTCATAATTATCTAATTTACGATCGTATAAAACTTTTGCTCCCATAAGTTTATCTTTATTTTCATTTAAATATTTTATAGAAAGTTGTGTATCTAAATTCCATTTTGTATCTGGATTACGCCCAACATACCATACACAAATATAATCTAATGGTATTTTATATTTTATAAAAGTTTGTAATAATGTATGACAATCAGTTCCGCCACCATAACACAACACAATTGTATCATATTTTTCCCGTAATTGTATTGCACGTTGTCTTTGTAATTCTTCAACAGTTTCATCTGGTTCAATTGTCCAATCATATCCATCTAAGTATTCATCTAAAAGATAAGCATTAAATGATAATAATGGATTATCAATTGCATATTTAACTGCTATAAATTTATTATTAAAATATTGATCGCCTACTCTCCATCCCCACTGCATTTAGTTCGCTCCTGCATAATATTCATTTATCATTAAAAATGTATAAAAGTGATCTAAAAGGATATGTCCTACTACCATCCAAAATATAAAAGGAATATAATTAACTTGAGGAGTTTTCCAGGCAATAAATGTTGCAATACAAAATAAGACCATATTGAATAGTCCTTGTCCTTGTGTTGTTTCCCCTACCAAATAAGTTGTAAAACAAAGAATAAAAAATACTACAATTTTAAGTATAGTATTATTATTAGGAACAATTTTTACAAAATGTTTTGCAAATTTAATTGCTAATGTTAGTGCTATTAGGTTTACAAGTAATAATAAATGCCACTGATTTGAAAGTAATCCTAATACTTCATTAGCACTATTTTCCCAACCTTTAATATCAAGCATTGCATAAATTATTGCTTCACTGCCTGTTATAGGTATTCCAAACATCAATAATGGAAATAATTGTGTAATACTTCCTGCATTATTTGCAGTTTCACTGCTTGTTAAACAATAAGTATTACCAGGCTTATAATTATTTTGAATTCTTTTTTCTGCAAGATAAGATAAATGTGATGCACTAATAGTTGTTAGTCCGGGCAATAGCCCTCCTAAACTACCTATTAAAGACCCTCTTAGTATACACCATTTATGTGCAAATAACGACTTTATTCTTAGAAACTTTTCGCGACTTAATAGTTCTTTTTGGGAATGATCTTCAGCTGAAAGCACCTCCTTCATACTTAAAAGACCTGCACATAAAGGAAAAAAATGAATACCTTGACTAAAAATTAAAATATCAAAATATGTTAATGGAATATTTGTATTCCCACTATATCCAATATGGCATAATCCTATTGCTAAAATTATTAAAAAAACATCTAACATAAGTTTATTTTTAGTAGTCCATATTAAACTAATTCCTACAATGGCAAACAAAACAGACTTTTCAAAACTTGTCAATGATAAACTTATAGTAGCTAATGCCATCAAACCAATAGCAATTAATCCAAATGTTGTACCTATAAAACTACCTACACCTGTCAAAAAAATTGCTTTTTGACCTTGGCCTTGTTTAGATAAATTATAACCTTCAACCACTGCAGGAAAGCTACTTGCTTCTCCTGCTATGCCGAGATATATAGCAGTTACACTTCCAAAGTATTGGGCACTACATACCATACATGTGTAGAACATTAATAGTTCAACAGGTTGTAAATCAAGCAGAAGAGGATATAGAATAGCACATGCCACAAACATTCCTACTCCAGGAACACAACCGCATATAATTCCTACTGTGCTTCCTATTAAGGCTGCTTGTAAAATTTCATACATTTAATTGTATATTAGTACTGATCCCAGCCTAATTCTTTTTCCATTGTAATTTGTGTACTTTTATCAAAAGTTAATCTTAGTTTCTTTTTGTTAGTGTACACTCCGATATTGCCTGTGTTATTTTTTACATCTTCTTTCATAGAATTAGATATAGTTTTAGCAATATCATTTTTATCGTTAAAAACAAACCATGTACTTAACCATGCCCTTGTCAACTTAGAATTATTAAAATAATCTGCTAACTTAGGAATACCTTTAACTTTATCTTGTTCAATAGTTTTTAATATAATGGTATATTCATTTTTAATTTTTTGTAATCTTAAAAAGTGTCTATATGATGTCCAAACTGCATCAATTTCTTCCGATGCCATTCCTGCCCTCATTTTTGAACTACCATTGTAACCAACGAATACATGATCAGAACCCCATGAATTATTCATTTGATTATGCCATTCTCTTTCTACAGAGCTACTGCCTGAGTAACCAATCTTTAATCTTTTATTTTTAAAATCTTCTATTGATAATCCTTTGGTCTTTATTACCAAATATAATCCACCTACTTTACTAACTATAGGAGTTGCACCTTTAAAACTTACATATGGACAAGCTGGATCATTTTTTAATTTACTTACCAACTGATAATAGTTTTCATAATGTGTTAAAAATGTACTGCCTTTGGCTTGTTTACTAACGACTGCAAAGCCTTTACATGCACTGCCAGGAACAATCGCATCAAGTGTAATTTTGCCATACTTACCTTGCTTACTGTCCTTAGCCATTAGTTGTGCAAAAGCATTAGTACCACCACCTGTGGATCCTGTAACAATCATTGGAATAGTTTCAGAAAAAACTTTAGTTGTAAACATAAACAAAAAAATTGCAAAAAATATTTTTTTCATAGATTAATCCTTTACCTTAAAATATTATTATGTTGATTATACATAAAATTATAATGCACTGTCAACTTTAAAATTTGTTTGAATATCGACTTATTAATTAGGATAGGGCGTTCTTGTAAGTAAAGAGTATAACTCAGGCGTCCATTTTTGTATCCACGTCTAAGAAAGGCGTTGTCGACTATATATTTATTTTGCTAAACTAAGCACTCTATTTGCTTTTGGTTTTCCTCTGACGTTTGCTAACCATCTTTCAGTTGGTCCACAATTCACTGCACCGTGAGGAGTTACAGTGCCAGTTATTTTATAGCAATCGCCACTTTTCCAATTAGTAATTGCATCTTCACCCCATAGCACAACCTGACCTAATCCCCAATCATTTAAGAAAACAAAATATCTTTCCCAATCGTCGTCAGCAGTAAAGTCATAGTGCATCCATAACATATCACCTGGCAACTGCTTGTTAATTTTTACAGGACTATATATTGAATCATTAGGCATTTCAAGCCCTAAGTCATCCATAATTTTTTTAAAAGGAGAATAGTTAATACAATACTTACTAGGAGATTCTCTGTACATGTATTGTGATTTGTTTACATATCTTGTACTATCTGTTGTAGGAAAAATACCTTCGTCACGTTCTTGTTTTACTCTCCAGTTCCATGCAAACCAGTCAGTGTTAGTCCAATCAATATCTTTGAAATCATTATGAATTTCTGTAAAGTTTACATTTAATCTACCTATGTATTCATATTCAGTTCTTATAGGTTGATTATCTAACCCTCTTAGTTTACGAGCACGATCCCATCTATTGTCCATAAATTATTTGGCTTCTTTTTGACTTATTGCAAGTTTAGTACAAACGTAACTTTTTCCGTTTGGTGAGTCAATTGTAATAGCAGGTAATCCAGGTGTAGCTTCTCTACAAGGAACACTATACCACCAGTTACCTTCTTTAATTTGTTTACTGCTTGTATCTATAAATTCTTTATTGTCAATTCCAAACAATGCTAAAATTGCTATTGCTAGTGCCATTTTTAATCTCCTATTTAATAACTATTTACAATTAATCTTCTTTTTTATTTGAAGCCTTAGGTCTACCTGGACCTTTTTTCCAAACACTAAGAACTGCACCTTCGGTTACTGCACCAGTGTCACACTTTTTTATTTCGCCACCTTTTTCAAGGAATTCAGTAATTTGTCTTTCATGTTCTTCAGCTTCACGTCTTGTCATTGCCATTTATATACTCCTAATTTACTAACAATTCAAAAAAAAATCCATAAGCCTTCTAATACGGAGTTATTAGTTGACTTATGGATTATCCATTTCGTATCCCCGAATACTTAATGAATTCTAATTATAAAAACATTATAGTGTATTTAGAGGATAAAGTCAACCTTTATGTAAAGATAATTTACATATTACCTTACATTAGATAAGCATAGGTAACTTGGGCCATGGCGTATTGATGCCGTTCTTATGATCCAAGTAAGTCATAACTAATTCTAATTCAAATGACTCATTCATTGCTAAAAAATCAATTAAAGCATCAAAGCCAATTGCACCTTCAAAAATAAAGTCATCTACAGGATTATCCTGTATAAACATTTCAGCCGCTGTGCGGTAAGTTTCATTTGAAAACATATTCTCTCCTATCTTAATTCTATACCTTCATCAAATAGTTTCCAGGCATCACCATCTTTTTGAAATCCATATTCACTGGCAAAATCCATTGAACTACTATGACATAAATGTGGACCTATACCTTTTGTTTTTAATATGTAAGCAACCATTTTAGGTGTCTTAGCAAATCCAACACAATTACCAGCCCTTCCAGCAAAAAACTTTATACCTGATTCATCCGCTGCAATAAAATTAATTTTATTTTTCATTTACTTCTCTCCTAGTTTCCGCCTAAGTTAAATTCATAATTAATATCTTTATAAAGTTTATCCATTATGTAATTACATTGTCCTGCAGTTTTAGCATTTAATAAAATAGTTTTGCTTCTTTTAAGATTAGCAAGACATTCTTGGTGAATCTCGTTGTAAGGATCTCTTCTTACTCTCTGTGCTACTTTATTAATTTCATTTGGAAGATAGTAGTAAGCATAAGTTGCTTTATACTTTGCAGTTGAATAATCTAAACCTTCTTTAACGAACTTATCTCTGGATCTACTTGAACAAATCATTTATTTTCTCTCTCTTGTTTTCTAACTATGCTGTTATAATAACATAATAATATGACTTGTCAACCCCCATTGCTCATTACTTTTAATAATTGTAATTCTTTTCCTGTAATCTCCCTAAGGGTCAATCCTTTGCCTCCTGGGTCCATACTTTCATATTTTATAAGACAAGCACGGGCATGAATATCTTTCCAAATTTCTTTTTTACCATCTGGCCAGGCAATCTCATAAGTACGTGGTGTTTTATCCCAACTTTTAGGAGCACCTTCTTTCATATAAGTTACAGTCATTATTTAAGATATATCCTGTTGCCTCTTAGTGCAAAAAATAAGCCTCCACAGTATAGCATTACATGGAAGTTATCATATAATAACACATCTACAAAACTTTCAGGCTCACCAATAAGAATTACCCCTGTCATTATTCCACAAATAGTTACTCCACTAAAACGTGTAAGTAGGTCTCCTAATGTAGGTAATAATTTAGGAAAAATTAATATTGCACCAATAATTAATCCTATGCCTGCAAATAATTCTCCCCAAACTACAAAGAACCATACTGTCATTGGTAATCCATAGCCTTCTGCATCTTCTATGTTTACCGGTAGCTTTGCTAGTCCTTGTAAAATAAAGACTATTGCTAATGGCATTCTTATTAATAAATTACTTCCTTTAAATTCAGGAATTTTATCTAAATAGTTTGAAATAGTCATGAAATAAACCTATATAAAATTAAAAATAAAATACTTGTTAAACCTGCACTGCCTATTAGTGCAATCCAGAAATTAAAATAAAGAAAACCTGTAGCAAATAAAGGGAAGAATATTAAACTAAGTCCAACAAAATAAACTGTTTGGTAACTAAATGTTTTAAATGTTTGATAATCAACTCCTGTATAATACATAATAATTAATGTGACAAAACTTACCATAGGTATGCCCATTACAACTGCACCAAATGTTGCATTTTTTTGTGCTACGGTGCTAACTATTCCAATAATTAATCCGCCTAGCAATGCTTTCCAGATTATATCAAGATACATTATAATTTTCCTTTACTACTAATATTTGCCAATTAGGATGTTGCTCCTGAAGTAATTCTGCTTTGTAGTCTAATTGTGCTTTACTTTCATTCCATTCAAGAATTTCCATCTTATCCTGTGCTGATTTTCTAACAACTAATTTATATTCTATTTTCATTTAACTTTCCTTAATAAAATTTAGTATTTTTTTACACCAAATTGCATAACAACTATGATTAGGATGAGCATCATCTCTTGCTATTTTAAAATTATTATTACTATCTACTAAATCCTGAATACCATGCATGGGTTGAAAATAATTAACGTAATTAATTTGATCTTTAATACATAGTAATTCTTTTAATTTTGTTTTATATTGCATTTGTCCATATACACTATTATATATCACAAATTTTAAATTTAATTCTCGTAATCTTTTTTGAATTAATAGTATATTGAACCAACTATTATAAATTAATGTCTCTTCTAAATTAATTGCTTTTAATCTTCCACTTAAATAATTATGTGTGCGGAACCAGTCCTCTTCTATTACAGGCCCATTCATAAATGCTTTAGCTTTATGTTCCGTGCCCTTGTAGTAACTTCTATCTCTATGCTGGTCTCTTGGTCTTTCTCCTATAGTTTGAAATCTATTTTCAGGAGGTATTCCAATTAATAAAAAACTATCCACTTCCTCAAAGTTAGTAGTATATAATCTCCTTAATACACCATCAGGGGATAATCCTGGACTTGCTAGATTTATGTGTTCATAACCTAATTCATCTGAAATAATATCTCCTGGACCTAAGTGCTTGTAGTTATCTGCAAAGTTTTCATAACTTTGTACACAATTACCATAACTAAAACTATCGCCAATATTATATAATTTAGGCATTTATTATCTTTTTTATTTTCCAAGGTGTAAAACATATACTGCCTAAACTAATATGATCTGCACCAGCACCTTTATATATTTTTACATCTTTAGTTGTTGTTACTCCACCACCAGCAATTACTTCTACATGAGGATGTTTACGTTTAATATAACGTATAATACCTAGTGTATGTGGCATTAATATTTTCCCACTAAGTCCACCTTGCGGTGTTGGCAGTGTATTACTTGCATGTATTTGTTTATAGCCCATATCAACTATATTATCTATAAATTGTTCAGTTGCATTAGGTGGGATTTTGACTATACACCATCTTTGTCTCATCTTACGTGGAAACTTATCAAAGTTTTGCCAAGTTGTAGTATCATTATGCGAGTCTAAATTAGGACAACTTACATTTAATTCTATGTTACGATCCATACTAATTGAATTAAATATACTTGTCCAATCTGTTTCGTGTATTGCGGCAAGACTAAGTATTTTATCAAAGTTTACGGTTCTTTGTGCAACACTTAATCCAGGATTTCGTAATCCTAATTTATTTCTCCAGCTCCAGCCCGCATCAGTTTTTATATACCGTAGTGTTTTTAATATTTGTTTAAGTCTGCCTTTACGTGGCAATACAGTAAAAGTTCCTGCAACACTTATAGCATTATTAAAATTTAAATAATTTCCAAATGGTGCAGCAATAAAATACATTAGAAAAACTTTGCATTATCATTATTTAAAAATGCTAAAACACCAGCCATAATTAGAAATCCCCAAATAATACAATTAATTTTAATTAAATATCCAAAGTGAGAATATCTAATTAAATAATAAATTTTAGTCATGATACCCATCATCTTCATCCAATACTTTTATTACAGGTTTTTTGGCATGACTTATTTCATTATCTACGTCTTTAGTAACACTTATTTCATTATCTACAAAAGGAAGCATTAATTGCTCTTCATTAATACCATATTTGTCTTCCATTTGTTTAGCCCATTCAAATAAATCTTCTTGTGTCATATTTACTCCATTTAATTAAAATTAATGGGAAGATTGCGACAGTTCCTAATTTCATTATCCATTAGTTGTTGTAGAATCTTCCCTTACTTGGTTGTATGAGTACATGCCCTCGATAAGTTTTTATATATCGTTTCAATCCACTTATCTTATGCTTCAATCATTAGGTACTACTCTAACTAGTCTTTCGACGTGTTTAATAAATTAATAATAATAGACCATTTCAATAAAAAAAATACAAATTATGGCTACAACTGCTAAAAAGATTGCATTATTCATATTATACTCCTAGTTGTTTATAACACCATTGTAAACATCGTGCTTGGTGATGAGCATCTGCTAATGCATTATGTGCCGCCACTTTGGGTATTGCATTTACTGGATCTGTTGGCATCATTTTAAATACTGTTCTACTGTCACGTAAGTTCCAAAAGTTCCACGGCTTATTAACACCAGATTGTAGATAAAGATTTTCTATAATAGTCATATCAAAACCATATCCTTGTCCCCATATTTGTTCGCACCCAACAATAAATTTATTTAATTTATTAATTGCGTCTGCAACAGGAGTCCTATTGTGTTCTCCCATTGCTTCATCCTGTATCTTTTGGGGTTGTGTTGCCCACCATGCAACTGTTCCGTCATCTACAGTTCTACCTAGAGCGATTTGTTCATCCACATCTAGTCTAATATATAATTCATCAACTATGCTTGTTCTGTTAAACTTAACCGCACCTACTGTTAGCACTACTGCACTAGGACTAGTATCTAATGTTTCTAAATCTATCATACAATCCATATTAACGTCCCCATATATCTAATAAATCCATTCTTAATTCACTAATTAATTGGTCACCAAATTGATTAAAAAAATAATCTCTATTATAATCTGTAATACCTTGACAGTCTTCTGCTAACCGCTGCATTTCAGTTCTAGTTAATGGCTCTTTTATATAACTACTGTTACTTTCAATCATATCTTTTATTCTTATTTGATTATCCAATTCATCATATGTTTCATCAAACACACTACCCCAACGGTTATCACCATCACTGACACCACCAAAAGTTTTAAATCCATATTGTTGCACATGTTGTACTGCTCCTTGATGAGCAACTAATAAAAATGGTATCCCCGCCACTATGCTATTAAATGTCTTTTCTGTTATTATACCGTACTGTTCATGATATTGACTTTCACTTACAATACTAAATGCCGCAGTATTATAATTCTTTTTCATTGCTAATAAATTTACTAAGTTATCATATTGTTGTTCATATTCATCAAACGATAAATTACTGTAAGCCAACTCTATGCCTTTACTTTGTAAACTTATATTTGCATGTCGATACTGTTTTAATACACTGTGTAATGCTGCTCTATGTGGTTTATATATTCTCTGCGGACAAACAAAATTATATTTAAAATCTTTTTTATCTGCACTAAATGCATCACGTAGTACGTCTTCATTATCTTTATAACTGCACCAAGTTTCATATTGATGACTACTAAACTGTATAATATTAAATGAACGTTCAGGTAATATTTGTTGTATACCACGAGGCCATACTAGAACACTAATACGATGCATGGGAAATCCATTCGCTCGAAAATGATCGTGTAGACGAATTAATTCTTTTCCGTCTAGCATATCCTGTAAATTAACAAATAAATGATAATCAGGATCATCAAAATTGCATTCTATAACTGTTTGCGGCGATGTAATATCCCAACCTGTGCTAGTAATTGGATATTCTAAAGCACTGTCTAATATATCTGCACGAGGAAATATTTCTCGTACTACGGTTGTCCACAGTTTATGACCAGGCATTATATAATATAGCTCCTGCAGTTACTAATAGTGTGCAATAAATTATTGCAAAGGCTATTTGACCTAAAAAATTTCTAAACTCTTGTCTTTCACGTTGCCAACGTTTCATTAAAAAGGATTATGTGCTATCGCAATAATTGCAAATAATGCAACTATGCCCACCACACCCCATAAGCACGATTTAATTAATTCATTAATGTAAAACATTACTTCTAATCTCCGGATTTAGTGTTAATTTTATTGCCATTTTTATCTAATGGAGTATATTCATATCTATAATCAGGATGTATATCTGATAATTCTCTTACTAATTGATGAGCTCTAAACAAACTTTTATCCATTAAGTCATAAAAAAATCTTGAATATTTACACATTTCACTAATTAATAAACTTGTACCACTATAAGTCTTTTCTCTGCCACGAATTTCAACTAATTTAATCCAATTATTTTCTAAACAATCTTGTACTATACCGTGAATTGCTTGCCTACTAGTTAATAATTTATGTGCTAGTTGTGTAATCGATATAGGCTTACCTTGTAGTCGACTAATAACCATTACACGAGCAAAAGCATTTTTTAGTGGCGATGAATTAAAATATACTTGTGTAGATGTATCCATACGTAATAGTCTACTTTTATATATTTTAAGTTCTGATTCACATAGTGTAACTAAGTAATCTTCCATTACACGGTCAAACATAGCATTTTCTAAAGTACCGCAGTCAGGACACGTACAATCAAATTCGTGTTCTGTATTATCCACAGACATTAAACAACGCCTGAGGCTATAGTTACAGTAATTACACCTAAACTAACAATAATAATATTACTAAACCAAGTTAAATCATCCATTATTTCGCTCCTGTATAGATTTTATATGCTTCAATAGTACGATTAGGAAAAGCATAAGGATTTCTTTTAATCATAATAAACAATGAACTCATACTTAATCCTAAAAATTCACATTCTTTTTTTAATACTGTTAATGATGCTCGAATACCCATTATGCAGCCACCTTACCAGTAATTAAACTTTTATCTACTTTAGTTCTTGTTGCACCAAATGGTGTTGCACCTGTATTAACTACTTCAACACTTACTCTATTTACTTTAACTACACGACCAGTCTTTTCTAAACCACCATAACGCCATACAATAGTATCGCCTAATACAACACTTCGACCTTTAGACTTTCTTAAAAAATTAACATGACGATTATATTCTGAAGCTAATACATGCATATCTTCTGTATCCATAATAGCCCTCATTGCATCTATTGCAGTTTGTAATTTATTATTCATTTAATCTCTCCTTAAACTTTAATTATTACTAATAATAACATGTATATACACAGTGTCAACCTATACAGCGATGTGCTCAAAATTATTATCATACCAAGCATCACAAACCATATCTTCTACTGCAGTATAACCACCTAAATAGGATAATAAATTCATATCCTGTGCTAATACTACTACACGATTAACTGCTTCTGCTTCAAATTCCGAGGATTTAACTATAGCATCTGCACGAGTATAAAATAAATCTTCCTGAGCTAGTACATAATCTTTAAACTTATTCATTTAATCTCTCCTTGTTGTCTAATATCATCAACTACGATAATAGCTACTAGTACGACTACAGCTATTAAACTATAATAAAATAATTCAAAAGTCATTTTGTCTCCTATTACGTTTTAATTATTATTAATAATAACATGTATATAATAAGTGTCAACCCCGATAATAAAAAAGAACTGTTAATTCACGTTAAATAGACTATTAAAATAATACCTTAATATTTTTCTAAACCATGTCTCCGACACTCCGCGGAAAAAAAATCATGCAATACGATTCATATTGCCCAGTTTACACTACCGTTTATAACCTAGTTTTTTGTGGTAAATCTTTATATACACGAGCGACACGTTCTAAATAATCAGTTTCTGTACGTGCTAATGCAATAAGTTTATGTTCATATATACGACGAAAATCTGGATCTATGCCAGGTTCTAGTATAGCAGTACCTAATGCCGCTGCTCGACGGTACTGACGGTCTTCACTATAAGGTCCCATTATAACTCCTCTACTATGCCTAAGCCTTCGGCTGCTATTAAAAAGAAACCAGCTAATACTACATTACCCATGCATAACATTATACCGGCTACTATACGTACAGCACTCTTTGCTAGACTAACATAAAAATGTTTACGTGAATTGCTTGCCACAGGTTCCATTATGTATACCTCGGATTTGGATTCTTCAAGCAGATCTTTGCTGCTAGAAGTCTTCTTTTTTCTTGGGGAGTATGAATAGCCGTAAACATACTCAGTGCTTTTACCATATTCTTAATTGCCCAGCTAGGCTGATTACCTATGATCTTCCATGCTTGAATAACTGACATTATGCTATCTCCTGATCTTTACGCCATAAAACTTCTTTATAACCGATTCTATCCACGAACCATAAACCTTCATTATCCTGTAGTACATCCCCAACGGATACACTGTGCATCTTTGTGCCTTCAACAGGAATGACTCTATCACTAGGACCAATGTTACCTGCTTCAAAAGCATGGTCAATATCGTCTGCAACTATGTCAGCGACATGTGTATAACACTCATTAGCAATAGCTAAACGCGGATCACCATTCATAGCAGCCAATTTACTTTTGGCGGTTGAATGACAATCCCAACCTTCTGAATTAATTAAATCACTTAGGTGACGGTCAATAACAATCTGGTAAAGTTTAATCATTTGCGGCATACATCTCTCCTTTGCTGTATTGTGCTTACAGCATAACACATATATAGGATGTGTCAACCTGGTTGCGAATCTTTTTAAACAATCAGTACCGCTTTCGCCTACGGTACCGGGAACAATCTAGTTTTCGGTCTATGGGTTCCCTGAGTAGTTCCTCACTTGTAAACCCCATACAGCTTCTCCCGCAGGTCCGTCACTGTATCCTAACCGTTACATTATCGCCGCATTGTATAATCCTTTAACATTGTTAACTACCATTTTTAAGCCGCCGCCTTAAACGCTGTCTGCACATAAGGCTTATTCCATTTACCTATATTAATATCATTATAGTAAGCAGTATGAAAGTAATCACTTTGATAATCTGATTTATCAAACCATTTAGTACCTTTCATAGCTGTAATTAATTCTAATAAAAACTGTCTAGCATCTCCTGAATACCAACTGTCTATATGATATACATTAACCTGTGTATAACCATCTCCATGTGAATGATCGAACTCTATAGGACCTGATTGTATGTTAACAACCAAACTCATATGATGCTTAATAGCAATAGAACCTTTCATGCCATACTTCTTAAGTACTGCCTTAATGCCAGGTGCTAGTTCTGCTTTATCTTTTTGACTTATATATGCCATGTAGTTCTCTCCTAAACTCTAATTATGTATATACTATAGCACACTATATGCGTTTGTCAACCCCTCGCATATCAGCATACTCTCTACGATAGCTGTGTATACGATCTTCAGTCTCCTTGTTAGCGAAGACTCCGACATCGTTCGCAGGATCGTACTCTACATAACTACGGCGGTCATGTACTGGATGTACAAAGTCCGGCTTGCCCCATACCCGTACTGCTGATACATACTCTGTGCTGCGAAAGCCAAAGAAGTGTACTAGTCGTCCTCTATACATAACCGCCTCCTTGTGTAGTGCAGCACTGTGCTGGTTAAACACAGTGCCTAGTCAATCGACTTCGGGGATACGATTACGGATTGACTATATACATAATAGCATAATCTATATATTTGTCAATATCAAATTTTGATTTTATCAAAAAATATTTTTTTAGAAAAACCAAAACCAAACCAGGGTGGGGGCAGCATATAGCGCCAGCACATCAGATTCGGTGACCCTTGCAAAAATTGTAGCAACTTTTTCGCCATCCGACACTAGACCCAAAAAATTTTCTGCGTATATTTTTTTCTCAACCTAGCACAAACCCCCAACTAAATACACACAGTAATTTCAAGGAGTACGCAGTGCATAACATATACGTCGGCTGGGACAGTCGAGAAGATATAGCCTATCAAGTATGCGAACATTCAATACGCCGTCGCACACGTTCAAACATTAACGTAATACCACTTAAACAAACGTCACTGCGTGAGCAGGGCATATACACACGTGACATAGACGTACTAGCTAGTACGGAGTTTACGTTTACACGTTTCCTAGTACCACACTTAAATAGTTTCCAAGGATGGGCAATATTCTGTGACAGTGATATGGTGTTTCTCACAGACGCTAAACACCTGTTCGACAACCTGGACACTACAAAAGCTGTATACTGTGTACAACATGACTATAATCCACCAGAAGGATTGAAAATGGATGGACAAGCACAACTACAGTATCCACGTAAGAACTGGTCGAGCATGATGATATTCAACTGTTCACATGCTAGTTGTAAGCAACTTACTGTACAACGTGTGAACACTGCAACGGGTGCTTATTTACATCGTTTTGAATGGTGTGATGATAGTGAAATAGGAGTACTAGGTTGTGAATACAATTGGCTAGTAGGACACTATACAGAAGGAGTAGATGGTACACCGCAAATACTACACTATACTGAAGGTGGTCCATGGTTTGAAAACATGCGTAACTGTGCATATGATCACGTATGGAAACGTGAAGTAATTAACTTGTATTCATCATAATGTTACGCCCTAGGGATTACATAGCACTACATTTATTAAACTGCGTAGTATGTTGCATAGCAGTAGCAGTACTGTATGAGATATACTTTGGATAACGGTTTACAACACGTAGCACAACGACTTGTGAATGGTACTACTACATTTGACTGTGTACAAATACTAGACTTAGCACGTACTCGTATAGAAGTGTTCATAGAAAACAATACATATTGGTTAATACACTATGGTAAGAACAGTCATAAGATACTAGCCGCACACCCTAAAAATTTGGCGTGGGCAGAGCCCACTACCGTATCTAAGGAGGGGTTGTATTACTACTGGTACACCATACCACTGGTAAATTACTATCACACCTTGTTAGACGGTGTAGGTAGTTTAACGCACTACATGCGACTGCGTGAGCATAATCCCAACATAACACTGTTACTAAACTGTAGCCCACGTCCCAAGGGTGGTGTTATTAAACATCCTCCTTTTGTTACGGAACTGTTAGACCTATTGGATATTAAGTATGAATTTACTAATCCGCATGCTGTATATGAACGTGTTGTATACGGTGCACCACTAGGTATAGCTAACGGCAAACGTTGCAGACCACCTCTAGAACAGTATGACTTATTGCGTGAATGTATTAGGGTGGCTAAAATGCGGGCGCCTGCGGCGCCTAGTCTCAGTGAGGGTAAGGTATACATAAGCAGACGGGCCCATGCAAATCCTCTACGCAATCGTAAAAATATAATAGGCGAAGATAATACTGTGCGTCGTGGATTGACTAATGAAGACAGTGTAGTAGAGATACTTACACAACTAGGATATGATGAAATATTCGGAGAAAATCTAACACTAGCAGAAAAGATTGTAGTGTTTAATAGTATGCGTAAGTATATCAGTACTGCGGGTGCAGGAGTAGCTAATATACTATGGACTATGCCTAACGAGTGTAGTGTAGGTGGTATACATACCCCGGGCTTTCCTTTTCCTAGCAATGAACATAAAACACACATCTGTACAGGACCCGAAGTACGTGCTACGATAGATTGTTATAAAGGTCGAGTTTTATTTGAAGATCCTACAGCAGGTGCTAAGAATTATAATAGCCCATGGTATATTAATAACTTATCAGCATTTCGTGAATGGGCTGAACGTATCTAATAGGTATATACTGTGCCAAATTGTGTATCATAAGGACTAGGTTTGCCATGATATACTACTACACTACAATCTTGAGGTATTACCCAATTTACATCTGGTTGATAATAATCGTTGGGCCATGTAACTTCTGTGCAACCATGCTTAACACCTCCGTGTAGTATTTCCCATTTATAACTCATGCACCAGTTACGAGGCCACCAAGTTTTTCCTGGATTGTGTTTGAAGTAGTGCGTAATAAAATCTTGGTCTCCGCGAAATTGTTTTATGAACCTGCCACCATCGTCGTTAAAACTACGATATAAATCACTGTATACACCTGGTGTAAAACGCATAACACTACTGTTACTAACTGGATAGTCCGCTATAAACTTACGATTAAAATCCTGGCATATCATAAATCTACCGGGCTCGTGTGTCCAAAAGTGTGCTATATCATTTACTATTATTGTATCTAAATCTAAATAAAGTACATCACCCATCCATTTTATTCTATCGCTAAACATAAACATTTTATGCCACCATAACTGTCTGTCAGTAAAGTTCCATGCACTTTCAACTAGCACTGCACGAGTATCTCGTAAGCCTAGTCCCATTATAGTTGCAGGATCATCTGTTAACACTGTGAGTTCTGTAGGTACACTACATTTTGTATCTAGTTGTTGCCGCTTTTGTACAACGTGTTTAGTAGAAAACTTATTGCCTACAAATAATATGCATACATCTTTCATACTAAAATCCGTATTGTTTTAAATGATTCCATGCAGTACCGTCACGTATTTCTTTACGACTCCATTGTGTGTAGCTAAGATTATACAGAACTTGTTCACGATTTATGTTATGCACTTGTGAAATGTTTCCTATCTGACTTGGATCTAAACACATAGGTGCAGCCATACTACGGATATCCCAACATATAGCAGGCTTACCTGCGATTGCACATTGAGTAAGAACATTACTGTTATAACTTACTACGAATCTTGCCTGTGATAGATCATGTAATAATCCATCACCTCCTTCGAAGAAGTTACGCTCTTGCCATGTATCACTAATCTTTATTAATCCAAATTTTTCTAATGCGAATTCATAATTACCGGCTTTAGTTCTTAAGTGTGGTCTAATTACAATTGGCATTTGTGGATAATGGTTACGTATTTGGTTTATTACTAGAAGTAACCAATGCTTGTACTTGCCATGAGTTTCATGCATAGGTATCATAGTACTGTCGTTTACTTTTTGTAAACAAATTAATGCATAGTCATTGCCTTTGTTTATTCCACTATTCCAAGGTTTTATTGAGATGTTTTGATGTTTTGCTATCTTTGTCCATCTGTCTGGATTACAATTATTGTTATGAAAATATCCTTGTCTTAAAAAATGGAACCACCCTAGTGTAAAGTACCATTCATCCGGATCACCTCTATAACTATTTTGTCTAAAGCAACTAAGTTCGCATACAAGATATGGTTTGCCTGTGTTTTTAATATATCTATGCGTTTCGTCAGTTTTATTATCTGGCTTTTCAACATTTACTTGTAAATAATAATCTGTTTTATATTTGTTTCTATCATTAAAATCAATAATTACCCACCCTTCTACATCAAACTCTAAAGGAAATGCTTTGGTCATTTGATGCTTAAATGCTATAAGTGTAACTTTTTTTCTAGAATCTTTTATTACACTATCTATACTTTCGCTTTTGGCAACACGCTTGATTGTTTTCCATTTACGAGCTAGTACTTGATTAGGTGGGTTTGCCACTAATTATTCTCCTGTAACCTCTTCCATGCAGTACCGTCTTCTATTTCTCTTTTTTTGTATTGATTATGTGCAAGCCAATATAGTAACGGTTTTCTATTGATAGGTTCTGTGTTAAATTCTTCTGGCTTTGCTGAATTTTTAAAAATGTCTATATCGTAACTTACTCTTACACAACAACTTTGTTCACTTGTTATTACAGGTATTCCTAGTAATGTAGCTTCTAGAGCAACCATACTATTATAAGCTATTACGCATTGTGCATCTAGTAGTGCTTGGCTCAAAGGTTGATCATTAGCACTGCTATCATATGTTTTAAGTTCTAGTAAGTTTCCATCTCCATCTACTACAGGTTCATTAGGCTTACGTCTTACTACAATACGATAGTGTTCATCAGGAGGCAAGTACTGTTTTAATTTATGAACTATTCCGTCTAACCAATCGTCTGGTCCTTGATCCATAAACCAACTTACTGCACCTGTGGGAGGAAGTATTAATATATTTTCACCTCTTTGGCTATTGTGTTGCCATTTATTACATTGATATCCATAGTGTTTATGAAATCCGTTCCAACGATCTTTAGATACATCACGTAGTGATATGCAAGTATGACTGTTCTTACTAATACGCATCCACCCTTTACCTCCATATCCAGGACTAAAGTATGCATGATCCATGTAATAATAATCTATACCTTTTTGTTTTGCTTCTTTAAGCATTTTGCCTGTGCCACGTAATATACCTAATGTAGCTACTGCATCTACGCCGGGTAAAATATCACTAGGTAATCCATTTTTTTTATAATTTTCTATTTGCATATGTTTAACTTGCCATGCACCATTTACACTATTATTATATCTAATTACACCTCTTGCGAAAGCAATAGTAATGTTTGTTGTAATTCTTCTACTTGTATCATATACATATAATCTAGGCATTCAGTATCCCCTCTGCTAGTCCTGATTCTATTTCCTTGTGTGTAAATTGACTGTATGCTAAATTATAAAACCATTGCATACGATCTACACGTTTAGGATTGTTAATTGATTCTATATGCCAACTACTTATATCACTAGCAAAACTATCTTTATGACATATTGTAGGTATGCCTAATAGTTGTGCTTCAAGGGCACATAGACTTATACAAGTTACGACGCAATGCGTATCTTGTGCTTGTTGGGCAAATGGAATTTCCGCTACACTAGGACCACTAGTGCCATTTGCTCTAGGCTTATGTCTAATCTCATAAGGTCTATCTGTATAAAATTCTAATTCTTTAATAATAAACTCTAACCATTGTTGTACACTTAAACCTGTTACATATCTAGTCATAGTTTCACTACTTGGGCATACAAGTATCTTTGTACCTTTGCCGTATTCTTTTGGTGTAACATTCCATTTTTTAAATCTATCACTAGGATAATCTAAGGTATGTCGATAATGAATATGATTTTTTCCGACACGCCAATAAAAATCTTCTTTTGTTTTATCATACCATCTGCCGTAGTATGGCATATCCCAGAAGTACCAAGGTCTTTTAGTTGCTTTGCATACTTTTATATTTGTTTGATTACTTCCTATAAATCCCCAGAAGTGATCTTCAGTGCCTTTCCATCCTTTTGCCAGGCTATCCATTACCCAATTACATTTACTGTCAGTTTTTGTAGGATGTCTATGCAACATTAGTAGGTTGCACTCTTATGATCTGATTGACGTAAATCTATATTATCTTTACTATATTCACTTTTAAGTTCATCTACAATATCGTTTACGTAACGTCCTTGAAAAGGTATCTGGAATGGTACATCTTTAGTTTTAGTGTATGCAGTTACTATACTAATGTTTTGTGATGCGCCATCTCTATCATGTAATTCATCGTATGCTTTCTCAAGTTGACTTAATGGCTTACGCGGCTTCTTTTGTTCGTAATGTGTCCAGCTATCTATGTCTGTAGGACAATCTATATATTTGCCTGTATTCCTTGCTAACCACATAAACTTCCATTTATATCCATTAGCCGCGGCTATGTCTCTGAACAATCCAGGATGAAAACTATAAAAGCAGTGATTAAACCACGGAGCAAATGGCAATACATTTATCATAGTACCGCCCACTTTGCATAAGTTGTGCATGTTCTCAAAAACTGTGCGTTGGTCAAATATATGTTCGCCGGTACCATTGTTTGTTACATAATCAAATTGTCTTGTATAGTTGTATTTGTCTTTTAGTATAAAGTTTAAATCCATTGCTATACTACGTAGTTCTGTATTAATATCTATTGCAAGGTAATCACTGAAGCCTAAGTCCTCAAAGTATTCCCATACATATTGTGTTGGTTTACGTAATGTTCGGCCACTTACTTGTTCGCATTTGTTTAACCAATCTTCGCCATAACGGAAACGTTGATTACCCCACTCTACTACAGTCGCTCCTGAGGTAAAAGACTCTTGCTTTACTAGTGTAGCAGTCGCAAGTTGCATTATATTATTAAAAGCCATATTACGCCTCTTTTAAAAAATGATAGTATTCTCGTTTTCCACCAGCTCTAGCAGGGCCATGGTCAATTTGTTTAAACTTTTCTTTAAATGCAGTAATCATTTTATTTGTATGATCTATGTTATTAGGTCTATTTTCTAGCTTCTGCGTTTCATGAACTACAATACCATTAGGTGCTACTATGTCATAATAGTAATCTACTATTTGGTCTTCTGTTAATCCTCCAAAGTCACGTAATTGAATACTTACTGCTAAACTAAGTAGTATATCATATTGCTTAGTATTATTTTGCACAAATTCATTAAATGTTTGTTTTATCCACTTTACTGTGTTAGTATTTGGTAATTCTACATGTGGCTCAACACCTGTAGCACTTTCTACCATAGGTGCTACTAGTTCTGTAATATAACCATCATTACAACCTATATCAACTAATTTATGATATTCTTTGCATATTTGATCTAGTTTCATATTCTTTACACGATTTATTGCATCATCTATTCCGAAACGTTTTTGATATTTTTTCCATGCTTCTACATATTTTGGATTTGGTATGTTGTATTGTGTCATTGATTTAAATGCCTCTCTTGGGTTCATTTCTTTCATACGTTTCCATATTTTTTCTTTATGGTCACTAGGAGGTATCTTCCTCCACATTTCTTTTTCAAAACTTTCTTTCGGATATTTTAATCCTGTTAATAAAAATTTTCTAAAATTATCTGGATCATATCTACTAAACAATTGCTTAACTTTAGGATGCATTGTATCTTCTAAAAATCCTTTTGGATTTGCCATTTCAAAGTCTATCAAATGTAATTCACCATCTTTAATGCATAAATTACTTAGCGGTACATCACTGCGAGGATTGTATGCAATAGGGGGTTTTAAGGGTTCCTTATTTAATCCTGCAAAGAAGTATTGTATGTTTGCTTTTTCAAGTCCATCGCATATACGATTTGCTTGATCTAAGTATAACATAAGATTATGCTCATGCCAAGTACTAAACAAATGTTCTCCACAATTCTCCATTTCCACAATCATTTCTTTATCTCTTGCGGCATGTAGTATTGGAAATCCTGGATATCCTTGTAGTCTACGTAAGCACTCTACTTCGCGTTCGTAACATTCACGTAGTGTGCCACGTGTAGGTTTAACACCTTTTTTACGTAGTCCAAAAAACTTAATTGCTTTTTCAGGACCGATGAATACGCCACTTACTTTGCCAATGGCATATCTCATCGCTTAATTTCTTTTACTTTCCACATCTTACCATTGCCATTAAATTCGCCAATGATATTGATACTACGTCTACGTTCAGTAGGTTCTATTCTTGGAGTGACACTGTGTATACTGCCCATAACATTTAAAAACATACAAAAGCTATTTTGCTTATAAGGCACTTGTGTAACTTCCTCATGTACATTGTCCTCTACTTGTCTACCTAAACTTTTGTTTACTTGTTTTATTTCGTTTATTTGTCTATGGATTGTAAAGTTTCCGCCTGTTGCATTATCTTCAGGTTTTTTCATATATAACAAACCAGCATATATTTCCACAGGATTGTCAACATGCGGTGTTCTACTTGTACCTGTTTGATCTACAGGCTCATGTACAACAAATTGGCAATCAGTTACATACTGTCCACTGTTATCTACATCTCTGGTAGTAACATTGTCTGCATTTAGTAAGTATTGATATTGTGGATAAGATTTCATTATGCTTGGTTCGAATAATTTAATACATTCTTTGAAATATTCTTGACTCGTATGATATGCAAAAAAATCCTGCCATATGGGCGGAGGTGCTTCAACTGCACATTCTTTACTTTTATATCTATAAGTTATACCACCATCATGCGGTGATGTACTACAAACCAAATCCTCTGGAAATGAATCTGCAAGTTCTTTATATAAATTTTCTGGTAGTGCATCTTCAACACAAACAAAAGGATAAGGGTCTTGTTCTACTACTTTTACATTTTGTATAACGCTAAGATTATTCATAATATGTTCCTTGTATACTTTTTATTTCAAGCATGTTATAATTTGGATCTTCAACAAAAAATGTTTCTTGTTGTGTATCCTTACCTTCAAATCTAATGTAAGGATTATCGTAAAATCCAATAGATGCTTCAATTTTACTTTTTACTTTTACATATATATCCCATGGTAAATGCACACCAAAATGTGGCACACAGACTGCTCCCATATCAACATTATGTCTTTCTCTAGTTTCAGACTTCGTAGCTCTTGGTGTAGTTTCATGTAATGTTAATTCATTACCCCAAAAGTCTATATCTTGCCATTTGCCTTCTTCTTTTGGTCCTAGTTCACAACCTAATACATCTGTATAAAATGGTAAAGTTGTTTCTAAGTTTCCTCCTTCAATTGCTAAATGAAAGCAATTAGTCATGACTTCTCTCCTAATTGGGTCCAGTCATCACCGTATCCAATTATACATATACTATCATATGAGGGATGATATTCGGTAATACTAAACGTCTTTGTCTTTATATTTACAAATATCTGTAAAGGAATGTGTGCTGGAATATCTGATAATCCATCTTTATCACGTACCTTTGTACTTTGTATTCCTGTAATTATAGGTATCTCGCCTTTAGCATGTATGGCTTCTAATGCTACATCTTTATTTTCACACATAACAGGTTTTTCATTCCATTCGCCTGCTTGTACATTTTTAAACATTCCTAGTCCAAAAATAGCCAAATAAACTGCCACTAATATTCCTATAGGTAAATATGATCTCATGTTTTGTCTCCCTTATTTTTTTAAAAACTTAGTGTGCGGAAAATCATAGTATATTAGTTCAGTTTTATCTGTACTTTGTCCATGTCCTTCTTTTTTTGTCTTAAATTGGCCCATCTGTTGAACACCAGTTTCTGATTGACGTTTAGACATTTTTTCAAGTTGTTCTCTATTTTCCTTTGTATGTTTGATACTATATAATCTTGTGCCTTGCTTATCTAACACTAAAAGTTCAATACTCTTCGAAGTTTCTGTATGATATAGATATGACCATTCACCTTTAGGTAAAGCAGGATAAGGTCTTCCAAATATTTTTTCAATATCAATTGTTAAAAATGCAAGAGCAATAAAACTTGCTGGTAGTAAAATTATTGCAATCTTCCAATTTACTCTAATCCATATACATATGCATAGTAATAAAATTAGCACAGGCCATCCTATAATATGATATATCCAAGTATCAAACCAGTCTAGATTAAACATTACATTGGATCTCCTACCATACTACGATTAATAATCGATATATTATTCTGCCATACTGTTTTTACAATATTTCCTTTATCATCAACATAAAAAGCCATAACACCTGCTTCTTGTCCTTTTTTAGATAAAGGTATAATAATGTCTCCTAAATACTTATATCTTTTTACAGTCATAAATCTTACAATAACATCAGCAGGCAAAACTCCACCATGTGTTGCATACATATGTAAATTAACGAGATACTTCCCTTCAAATAAATTAGTAAAGTGTACTACTTCTTGATTTTTAGTATAAACAATTTTTCCTTGAAATGTATCATTTCCTCCACCTATATCATCTTTTTCTAAATGCATACCCGGATGTGTTTTTTTCGTAAAACTTAATATATTTCCTTTAGGATCCTTAACCCAAATGTCTACATCTAGTTTACTATTATCATCCCAATCTATTACTAACATTGCTACATCGGGTGGGTCAATTTTTCCATCTTCTGCTATTGGATTTATTAATATATAAGCAATAAAAAATAAAAACACAAAACCTACTAGCATATTAAAAAGTAGATCTATAAATCCAAAGGTTGTTAAGTAACGTTTAGTGTTTCTTGGCATAATGACCTTCATATATCATTAATTGACATTTTAAATTTAAACTACTTCCTAAACCAACTAAAGTGGTTGTTAAAGCTGTACTCATTCCTGTTGCCATTTGTCCTAATGATTGGGTTAAGGATTCTGTACTAGTTACATCTATTCCTTCAAAGGATGAATATAGCATGATTAAAAAACCACTTACCGTACCGATAAGACCTAAAGTGATCATGCTTTCAGCAGTAAACCATAGCATCTCGTCATAAACTTCTTTAGGTTTAAATATTTTATATAATACAAATGCTGAACTTATTAACCATACTAATATAACTAAAAAACTAATTTTTGTTTTATCAGCATCATATAATGCAGTCCATAAGTCGAACATATGTAATATAAAAAATCCAAAAAAAGTAACTGTTATTAATGCTACCCATTTGTAAAGTAATGATTGCTCCATTATTTGTCCTTCCATTTTATTACACCATTAGACTTTTGTTGTTGTGCCGCGTCATATTCATGTGGATTTTTTAGTTTTTCTGCACGAATCTGTTGCTTTGTGACTTGTCTTAAATCATGCCAATGCGGATTGCTATGATGTGCAAATCCTCCTACTAAGTCGCCTGCAAGGCTTTTTCCAACTTCTTTTCTAAAGCCTTTTAGATGATCCATATAGGCTCCTAGTGGACTGTTTATAAAAATATGTCCGCCTTTATCAGGACCTCCAAGGTCATTCATTTGCACACCCATTGATTTAAAATCCTCAATTAGTTCGCCAAATATAAAACTATCGTGATATTCTACGTGATTAAATATATCATCACTTTCATATATCCAACGCCATTGATTCATGAATTCATCAAATTTTGAGTGGTGTCTGTTAAACATCATCCATCCACATTCTGGCCATGTCCTACGTCCTAAATATGTTGCTAGTTGATCTTCATTTGGTGCTAGACTATGTAGAAAGTCAACATTCATTGGAGTATGTGTTCTAACATCACCATCACACCAAATAAAAATATCTGTACCACAGTTTTTTGCAAAGTGCCATAGTGCAAAAGTTTTATTTGCAAATCGACTTGCGTCCCATAAAAAACTTTTTTTACTCTTATCTTTGTTATATCCATGTGCATGTGGATTGTCTTTATGTCGTTCTTGCCATGCCTTAAGATCCGGTAGTGTATTTCTTTGATCTAAAATAGTAATGTCATTATTATTAGTTTCAGGTACGTGATCCTCTGCATATATTGTAAGAGGCACCTCTTTGGGCCAGAAATTATTATATCCTTCAATAAATGCTTTTCCATATTTTTTGTATCCCGTCTTGTGCCAGGAGGTAAATACTGATAAAGTACGCATATAACTATTTATAAGGATTTAATCTGCAATGAAAATATCTCACTTTCCAAATAATTTACCAAGCAACGCAGACGAAGTTTATCCACAATTAATAGAAGCAATAGGCAAAACAGACGAACTAGTAACCAGTTCGATGGATGCTGATGTTGCTCTTATATGGAGTGTACTATGGTATGGCAAGATGGCTGGTAATAAGAGAGTATGGGATCATTATAGAGAACAAAATAAACCTGTAGTAGTCATTGAGGTAGGGGGCCTTATACGTAATGGTACTTGGAAATTAGGTATAAATGGTATCAACAGAGATGCAGACTTTGCAGTAGAAGACTATATGCCTAGCGACAGATTAAGTAAATTTGGAATAGTACTACAACGTTGGAAAGAAGAAGGAGAATATGTATTAATATGCGGTCAACACGGACATAGTCAACAATGGATTGGTATGCCAGACATGGATACATATTATAAAAATACTATTACTGAAGTAAGAAAATATACAGACAAACCAATAGTAGTACGTAGTCATCCTCGATTTAGAGAAGGATTACATTGGGCATGTGATAGTGAATGGTACAAAAAACAAGGCGTTACGTGGAATATACCTAAGCACATACAACAAACTTATGATAGTTTTGACTTAGAACATATGTTAAAGCATACTCATTGTACTATAAGTTATAGTAGTAATGCAGGAATTAGTAGTGTAATAGCGGGTGTGCCAGCAATTGTAAGCGAACATAGTTTGGCATACGAAGTGGGTACTGAAATGAATGAATGGTTAAGTAAACCAGATAGGGCAAATTGGATTAACAAAATGAGTTATATAGAATGGTTTCCACATGAAATTGGAACACAATGGCTAAGGATAAGGGAAAAACTTTAATGACAACATGCGTATTAGTTACAGGAGGATTTGATCCATTACATAGTGGACATATTGCATATTTTAAAGCAGCTAAAGAATTAGCAAAGTATGGAGGTAAACTGTATGTTGGTGTTAATAGTGATGATTGGTTACAACGTAAAAAAGGTAGACCGTTTATGCCATTTAAAGAACGTAGCAATATTGTTCAAGAACTAAGTTGTGTAGATAGATGTATTAGTTTTGATGATAACGATGATACTGCTAACGGAGCAATTCTTAAAATGGTTACACAGTACAACTTTCGTAAAATTATATTTGCAAATGGTGGTGATCGTGTACAAGGTAATTGTCCTGAACACAAAGAGTGGATCAAAGATAAAAGGATAGAATTTGCTTATGGTGTAGGTGGAGATAATAAGGCGAATAGTAGTAGTTGGATCTTAAAGGACTGGACTGCTCCTAAAGTTACAAGAGAGTGGGGGCATTATAGAAATTTATATAATGGCGATGGCTTTCGTGTAAAAGAATTAGTAATAAATCCAAATAGTAAACTATCAATGCAAAAGCATGAAAACAGAAGTGAAACCTGGAATTTAGTATCCGGCACAGCAAAAATATTAACTAGTCATAGGAGCATGCCAATTGATCCAGCAGTGCATACATTACAAGTACAAAATCCTATAGATATTCCTTTAGGTACTTGGCATCGTGGCTATAATGATAGTAATCAACCAGCACATATAATTGAAATTTGGAAAGGGCCTAGCGAGTTGCTATCTGAGGAAGATATACGTCGTTGGGATCCATTAGCTAGTTAAGACTGTGTACTAGATTGTAACATAATCTCGGCGGTAACCACTGTAATAAAAAAGCATGTAATCTATATCGTAAGTAAGTTTCTTCAACTAATTTTTCATCTACAGTTTTTAGTGTTTTTTTCCAGTAAGGGTATTCAGCGCCAGATAAGACTACTTCATAATTTTTTGTTGTTTTCAGTACTTTGACATGTAGGTATTTACATCTTTTATTTTTTAAAATTTTCTTCACCTAGCTTCTCCATTAGAAAATTTAAATATATTTATTAAGTATGCCACCTATAATCATATACTGTTCCATCTAACCATCTAGTCACTATGCCTTGATCAGACAGTATATTGTTACTCATTACTATTTCTTTTAAATTATCGTTAAGTAATCCTAAATCAGCAATTTCGTACCAGGAAGTCTTGTAGTCTAATATATCTCTTTCTTTATATGTTAGCACTTGTATTATATCACTATACTTTTCTTTTTGTAAATAAAAATCATTTACGTCGAATCCATTTAATGCTAACAAATACAAAATTTGTGTAACTGTAAAAGTATTGTAATTTTGTGAAGGAGTATAATTTTGAAATCTATTATGGTACATACTTACTGTACTTGGTACACATAAATATAACATACTACCTATAGACATTGATTTATTAACACGCCCTAGGAATTCTAAGGGACTATATATATGTTGCATTAGATTATGACACCAAACCACATCAAAAGGTACACTCCAAATTGTATCACTTGTATTAAAATCGTGGCTCTTATACTGTATATTTTTGCGACTTGGCACATTGTTTTTCGTATGTAAATCAAAACCTACACAATTAAAATTTAGTTTTGGACCCGGAGTTCCGTCTTCTTCCCACGTATGCATATTAGCCCAAAACTCAAGGTCTTGTCCATTTCCACAACCAAAGTCAGCCATATGTTTTATACTTACTTTAAAGTCATCAAATTGATCTAGTAAATTTAATGCATTTAGACTATGTTGATGACTTAGTTTGTTATCCCAATTTGCTACTTGATTAGTCAATTCGAATATCTTCCATACCAGCAGTACGTAATCTTACTACGTGACCCATTTGCCATTGTTTAGTATCTAAGCCTTTCATTATGCCTAACCATCTATTCCTTAGTAGTGCAACTTCATTAATTATAGTTTCAAAGTCAATTACTTCGTCTTCTCCGTCCACATACTTTTCTGCGTCTCGGCTAGTCAATGCACGAGCATATCCTTCTAAATATTTTTGAAAATGCTTCCGCCTTATCTTACGTAATTGTATATTTAAAAAATTAAGCACTGCTTCTATTTCTTGTAACTGATTAAATCTATGTTCTGTAATACCAGGCAACGCAGTAATATTTTTTTCTACGATCCCTTTAACATTGCATTCACGTTTTGCTTCTTCCAATTCGCTTTCATAGAAGTTTATAAAGCCTGGTATATCAGCAATATTATTTACAACTCTATTGTACCACTGGCTCAATACAAATCCTCTTCCTCGTAATCATCATATTCGTCTTCGTCAACTTCACCAACAATTTCGTCTACACTATTTTTCATGTATTCATCTATACCACCAAGTTTAATAAGATCTTCTTCATCTAAAACCTCTTGTAAATCGTCTACAAGTTGATCAGTTGCATGTTGAAGTTCTTTTGCAGGGATATATTGTTTTAAAATTTCATATATAAGTTTAACTGATGCTTCCATTTTCTTTCTCTACTTCTGAGTCTGCTTGTTTTATATTCTCATGGACATCTCCGTGTCCGTCAACTACTTCATCTATACTTAGTCCATCTTGTGCAGAAACGTCCTGCATAATTACTTCAAGTTTATCTCCTGTCCATGCTTTTCGGAACTCTAGCATTTCTACACCTGTAGTTGTTGTATACTTCAAACGATTACCTTGTTTTGTAAGTAAGCCTTTTGCCTCAAACAGTTCAAGTAATCCGCTATACTTATTCATTCCTGTTTCGTAAGGAATCTTAACTTGTACACCTTCAAACGGCTTTGCATATCTAGTCTTCATTACTTTACATGCCGCTCTTATTCCGTTTACAGTTGTTGTTTTATTTCCGTCTTCATCTTCTTTTAGTTTTAATTTTCTCATAGCAATAACAATACTACTTGCATATATAAAGCCTTGTCCACCACTAATTTTATCATCTGGATCAAACATATCCTGCGAAGCATATGTATGGTTTGTACATACCATACCTACGTTGTAACTACCAATCATGTTTACTGTGTTACGAACAAGTGCAGTAAGTGCCTTAGGCTTTCTACCCATATCACCTTTCATGTTACCTGCTTCAAATTGATCTACATCAGTTGGCGTTAATAACATACCTAAACTATCAATTACAAATAATACCTTAGGTCTTTCTTCTTCAGGCATTGCTTTATAGTCTTTCATAAATGTGCTGATAGTTTTCGCTACATCATCTATCATACTCATACTAAGTTTAAGTAATTTGCTTTCGTCAGTATCTACACCAAGTGCTTGTAACCAACTTTCATCTAATGCATTTTCACTATCAATAAGCACAACAAAGATACCTTGTTCTTGTGCATTCTTTACAATGTTTCCAGACGCAAAATAACTTTTGCCTGCACCAGATTCACCTGCAAACACTGTAACTTTACCCATAGGTACACCACGGTGGAAATCACCACTTACTAGATAGTTTAGTGCATAACTTCCTGTACTAATCCAATCGGTTGGATCGTGAAATCCTATACTTAATCCATCTATACTTTTTGTTATGTCTTTTCTAAATTTACTTACGTCAAAGGGTTTGCCCATATTATACTCCTGTGTGCCTATTCTTTTATTATACTACTATTTTTAATTCTTTGCAACCTGTTTTCATATTCCTATACAAGATGTCTTGTACTATTTCAATTTGTTGAGTAAAATTTCCAAATCCAATTGTGCTACCTATAACTGATAAATTGTTATTTTTACAATAGGATACATAATCATCAGGTGCAGATTGTTTATATGTTTTAGTTATACTCAAAATTAATTCACCGCTTAAAGTTGTAAAATCGTCTGTGTCAATATCATTAATATTCTCATCATAATGTTTCCATTTTTCATATGTTTGTCTGCCTAGATCATTAAATTTTATATTAACATTGTATCTATTGAAATCAGTTATTTTACTACCAAATATATTTTCGCATGACCATATATTCTTTGCGTCAAAATTTCTAATCTTAAACTTAAAATTTTCTATATTATGTAAGATTTGATTAATATCACGAAATTTTTGACAAAGGACTGGATTTATCTTATGGAGAATTGTATTAATTTTTGCATGTTGCAATTGAAACTTGACCCAAACCATATGTAATTTGTTTAACACGTCTTGATTATATAATCTAATATTTACAAATTCGGTGAAATGACTAAAGTTAAACTTGTCCACAAAGTATTCATTTATTTCTAACAAACACTCTCCAAGATATTCTAAACTAGTCATTAAATTATCACAACTAATATTAAATTTATTTTTGCTAGACTTAGTGATAGATTCAAAATAATATTCTACTAAAGGTGGATTATGAGTATTAAGTTCAATCATATCACCGCTTTTAGTAAAAACTAAATTAAAGTTCATTACATAGTCCTTTTAATATAGGGGTGACATTGCCACCCCTTAATTATTAAGATTGTCTATTACGGATCATTGCTAAAATGTCTTCTGCTCTTTTGCTTTCACCGCCCTCTGCTACTGGCGCTGGGGGAGCCGTTACTGTTTCAGTCTGCGGAGCAGGAATAGGTGTAGCACCCATCTCTGCTGGTGTTGCTACTGGAGCCGGAGCAGTTTCTATAATCGGTGCTGCCGGAGCAGGTGTTACAGTAGTAGGTGCTGTCGCAGTTGACGTACTAGAGGTTGAGGAACCAGCTGGAGCATCTATACCATATGGACGATAATACTGACCCCAACGTTCAACGTCATAGGCCTGTCCATTTACACTTGCTTCGAACATTTCTTTAATGCACTGCAATTCTACTTCTGTAGGTTTTTTAGGAAGATAGTCTGATAATGTATTAAGACCATAGGTCTCAATGGCTGACATTTGCGACTCTGTTAGTGCTGTCTCTTTACGAGCCCATTTACTTGTACTATAATCTGCATACTGTCCTTTTGTAGTCTTAGTAATACGAAAGTCTAAACCAGCAGTATAGTCTGTTGGCATTTCTTGTATGTCTGGGTCCATAAGTGCATCTTTAATTAAGTTAAAGATACTAGGTGAGATTACAAATCTTCTTATTGGGTTTTCAGGTGAGTCCTCTTGTAGAGGATTTTCGTTCACAAAACCTTGAAAGATGTAACTACGTTTCTTCCAATATTTTCTACCCATTTCCTCGAGACTTGAATCTTTAAACCAACCACGTACTTCTGTTAATACAGGACAAGTTTCTCCAAACATTTCAACACATGGTACTTGTACTACCACAGGTTTACTATTTAAATCGTTCTTTACACCACTAAATGGTAAACGAATCATAAGCCTTTCAGCCCAAAAAAATGTGTTATTAGGATCGTTATCAGGTAAGAAACGAACTGCTGTCGTTGCTCCTTCAGGTATGTTCCAATGTGGGAAAATTGCGTTGTCGCCGCCGCCGGATCTCTCACTACGAGATTCTTGTGATTTTAGTTTTGCTCTAATTTCTGCCAAAGATGTTGCCATTATTTTCTCCTTAAATGTGCCTATTGTTTAGCCTTGTATGTGCCTATTCACATACTATATTACATAGTATATGCTACTTTATTTATCAAGTCAATAAAAAAAGGCATACAAAGTGATGCCTTTTTTATAAATTTTTTATGTGCCTATTTGCTTCGGTCGATGTCTTGTAGTTTACGCATCTGTCTTGCTACTATACTTCTCGGTGTTATTTGATAGCCTTGTTCGCCTTCATGTATGCCGTGGTTGCTCCTCGCCTTTGACCCTACGCCTGCCATTGCTTTCATTTTTGCAATGCTTTCCGCCACTTCATCTACTTCTTCTACTGATTCTTTTTTATCTTCTTTGTCATCTTCTTTATCATCAGAATCTTTGCCTTTTTTCTTATCTAAAAATGCCTGAAGTCCTGGATTAAGTTTACCTTCTTCTACTGCTTCTTGTTCAATACCTTCCGGAGTATTATCATAATCTAGATCTAATTCCATTTGTCCCGGTCTGTTTGCATCTGCTATAGCAGACAAGTATTTGTCATATTCGACACCAAAAGTTCCTTTTACAGTATCTAAGTATTTCTGTATGACTGGTCTGGCATCTCCAGCTGGATCTTTATCACCGGCATCTCCTAAATCGTCATACAATGTATCATCACCAAATGCAAAAGCAATTGCGTTAATAGCATCTTCCCCGCCATCACCTAATGGTATAGGATTTTGCATCAACTTATTCATCTTGGCTACTTCTTCATCAGTAGTTGGTAAAGCCCATGTGCCTTCTGTAATCATATTGAGTCCTTGCTCGTATGCTTCAAATGTTACATCTTCTTTTTTCTCTTTACCATATAAATCTTTTTTAGCAGCTCTGTCAACTATATCTACTTTACCTTGTAAATACTTCTTAGTAATTTTTATTGCGGCTGCGTATTGTTTTTCATCATCATAGTTTATGCCACCTAGTACATTACCCATTGCATCATCTACATGATTATTAGAAATATATTCTATAACATTAATCACCAAATTACGATTTTTGTTAGCAGTTGGCATATCACTATTTTTCATTATGTTAAAATAATTTTTTAGTTCTTGTTCGTCTGTTTCATTTTTAAATACTTTTATATTTTCAGAACTATTTGCTAAAGATGCAACATCGTTCGCCCTACCGGCCACTTCAGAATCTAGATCCTTTTCGCTACGTTTTTCTATATCCTGAGGATAATCATCTGGGTTGTAGTTATCCTTATCCATCTTTGCTTCCTTTTTTAAACTTAGTGCTCTGTGTACTGCTGGTAAACTATCTACCATACGATCATCAAATACTTGACGTGTAAGTTTTGTTTTTAAATCTTCAATATCATTTTCTTCTACTTCGATTACATCGGGTACCCAATTTTCAAAATATTTGTTGTAACCATTTGCACTACTAATTGCTTTAAGTGTATCTTTTAGTCCATAGTATCTATCTGTAGCTGCTTCTATAACTTCTTTTGCGTCTTCACTAACGTAATTATTGGATTTTGCACTACGTACAAACTGTTTTAATTGTTGCATTTCTTGCATAATTTCTACAATATGTGTACCACGCTCGTCACGTGTATAGCCTTCATTTGAGATATGTCTCGCCATTGCTCTTGCGCCAGGTAGATAATTATTTGCAAATTTAAAGCGTTCGCCTTGACTATTTTCAATGTAGATAGCACTTATGTTTCTGCTTCTTGCACCCATTTTTGTTTCATCTACTGTTTTGTTATGCTTAATAATGAGCTTTGCTTTTCCTTGTTCTAGGAAACTTTTTTGGCTAGTGCCATGTAGTCTGTTTTCCATAACTTCGTCCTGGTTACGTTGTGTTAAAAACTTGTAATCTTTTTTATCAAGTCTCTCTTTTGTTACATTATGTGTTTCATAGTTTAACATATTTCTTGCACTAAATTTGCTTAGTTCTTTTAAAAATCCATACCAAGCATCTGCAGTACTACTATCAGCATCTTCTACTATGCTATTAGGAAAATAAACTTGTAATTTTCCTTCTTCATTTAAACTAATAGTTACTGCACCAACTGGCAAATCTCTGTGCTTAAAATTAAATTCAAAAAATCTTGCTTGATTAGGATCTGTAGTAACATTGCCTTCACTGTCCCCTAATTTAATGTTAGCCACACGACTACGTATCTTATCAAACAGTTCTTCTGATATGTTTTCTATACTTCGCATACACGTATTTATCCTATATCATAATAAATGGCATAGGCTCTTGGTCAAAGTCGTCTCCGTCTCGTATATGATTTTCAAGTTCTGGATGATAGTTTTTTAGTGTTTGAGCCATACGCATTACAAGTAAAGTACTCATTACCAAGTCATCTGTGTCGCCTGCTTTAGCTTTAAAACTATTACCGGCTGCTATGAAACTTTTCATTTCACTTAGTAACATTTTACTGTTTACTTTGACTTTATCTGTTTCTACAAGTGTTTTAAACTTACTACATATACTAATTTTACTACGGTGTGTTGTGTTAAATCCTCTACGATACATTCGACTGTTACCATGGATTTTTGGCTCGCTTAAAAAGATACCTGGAATATTTTCTTCCCCTATCTCTGCCACACTTTGTAAAGCGGCTTCTCCTATTGTGTTATTTTCCATACTATAGTATATGTTCATAGTATCTACACCTTCGTCCAACAAATATTTGTTAATATCTACCATTATACGTATTTGTTGTGGAATAGGTGTTTTATTGTGGCTCCATTCTCCTACCTGCTCCATACTAGGTATTTCAAATATTTCTATTGCCGCAGGATCTCCTCCGGTGCCTAAGCTAGGATCTAGCCCTACAAGATAAGTCATTTTTGGATTTATTTTTTTATACCAACGTACTGTACCATGTCTATATAATGGTTCCATACCTCGTAAATTTGTTAATGCTAAACTGTCAATTAGTGTTTCATCGTAAATAATAAATTCACATTCATGTTCACGTCTAAAACGTTCTTCGCCAATCCGTTGTAATTCTTCTGCTTTCCATTCCTCATCTCTATCTGGATGTTCCCACCAATAACTTTGAAAATGTTTAAATCCATTTACACCTAAATCTTGCTCAACACCATTTTGATCATATGTCTTATTTGCATCTCTCCATATAGTTGCAAACTGATCCTCATCACTGTTAGGTGTACTTGTAATAATTGCAGATCCACCTGTTGCTAGTGTAGGTGATATACTTGTCCAAAATTCCTTAGCAATGCTAGGTCTAACAAATGCAAACTCATCACAGTATAGTAATGTAATAGACATACCTCTTCCTGTATTGTCTGTGGTTGCTTGTGCTATAATTCTACTACCATTATCAAAGTCTATACTCCCTTTATTATAACTAGTAACACCGGCACGTATATGATCCGGACAAAGTTCATAAGCATAGCGTATACGTTGCATAATTTCCTGAGCTCCAGCGTATTTGTGTGCCGCAATTAGTATTACACTATCTGGTACAAACATTGCATACCATAATAAGTAACCTGCAGCAGTTGTACTTTTACCTGTCTGCCTTGGCAACATGTTTATGTTGAATCTGTAATTATGATATATATCTAATAATTTATGTTGATACTCATATGCTTTATATTGCATACGTCCTTGAGTCGGATGTTGAATAGCAAAATGATTATTCAAAAAATAGAATACACCAGTCTTAGGATGAGCACATTTTGCAAATTCAGCTAATTGTTCTTTTGAAAACTTTTCTTTTTTGTATGCTTTTTTTGTTAAATTTTGATCTAGTGGTTTAACCATGTAACATCCTTAAAATATAGTTTTGCAGGTCTAGTACTTATACGTATTACTTTTACTACTGTCTCAAAATTATTTGAAATATCTTCAAACATAGTCATACGTAATTGCCTACTTGCATTATCATAACTACTTTTTCCTATGGTAGTAAGATAGTTTTTATCACCATATTTAGGAAATACTCCTCTTACAAATAAACAAACATCTGCTAAATCTTTAGGTGGCATTGTTCCTTTTATGTATGCTTCAGTAAAAGTAGGACTGGGTAAAAAGTCCGGATCGTCTATAAACGAGCCGAGGAGAATAGCTACATATGCTTCTATATCTTCAGGCAATGTAAAGCCTTCTTGTCGACTAGTTTCGATTAAACATTCACGAAAAACCGTTACATACTCGTCCCTTATAAATCTCATATAAATATTTATGTCTCAATTAAAGTAGTATGTAATATGAAACTTTTTCAATATGGTTGTAGTGTAAGTTTAGGCGAAGAAGCTGATATTTGTTATGGACAACTAATAGCAGAACAGTTTAATTTTGAGTTTATACAACTTAGTGAAAGTAGTGCAAGTAATCCTCATATTGCTTTAAAATTTTGTGAAACATATAAAGATATCACGCCAAAGGATTTTATTATTTTCGGATGGAGTCACCCAAACAGACAAAGTTGGTTCAACAATAGAACACAACAATGGGAGCATATGAATTATATACAAGGGAAAAAACCTGGTAGTGCATTGCTAGATAGTTGTAGAGATTATCTAGTCAATCAACATGAACGTGATGGATATGTTGAAAAACTACACACATGGTATCCAAGACACATAGTTGAAATGACTTGTAAAGTAAATAGTTTAAGATATATCCACGTTGATTGTGTGCCAGGTATGTGTGAGAAATTAGGTGCTACAGGAACTAATGAAAACGCTAAGTCAAAATATATAGCGGATCACTTACATCCTAATAATGACGGACACCGCTATATTCATAAATTATTACAGGAAGAACTTAGTCTTTATTTGTAATTTCTGCTTCTTCTAAGAAATCTTTGTAACTTTTGTAAAGTTTTTCTTCTACTGCTTCCATAGTTTCTTCAACTTCACGTGGTTCTTGATCCATTGGATTATCACCAGGTGCACTTGCTGGATAACTTTTCTTAGGTCTATTTAATCCGCCACTTAATCCAATAAGTTGATCTTCTGGACTCATATAATCTTCTGCAGGCTCATTGGCATACTCAGCAATTTTTTCTGCGTAGTTTTCATAACCTGCTAGTTGTAATATATCTTGTAGTTCTTGTACTGGTACTGATACCATTGCGTCTACTGCTTCTTGGTCGCATCCACAATCTTCTTCTACTTCTATATCTATATTTTCAGTTGTATCACTTTCAATAAACATTTCAATTGTCTCTGCATTGTCTTCTATATCGTCAGTGCCTGTAATTTTTACTAATTCATTCATATATGCTTTAGTAATAGGCATTTCATCAATAAATGCCATTGGGTCTTCTTCAAATTTATCTTCACCGTATTTTTTCATCATAGCATCGACTTCATTTGTTTCCATAGCATCGGTTGTTATTCCGCTATTAGTTGCCCATTGGACATAACCTTGAGGTAACGGATCTCCGTTGTTTCCTATATAGTTTGAATACTTTTCAGTCCAAGCCATCATCATATCTTTTACTTTGCCTTCGTCTACTACTTCTTCTGTTGTAGTATCTTCGTCTTGTCTGTCCATAATTTCTTTTTTAATTTTATCATACTGGCTACCCATACCCGGATATGCTTTTTCAAACTCTTCTTTAGTCATACCCTCTTCAACATCCTGCATCATATCTTTGACTGAGCCTTCATCAAGCGTATCCTCTTCTATATCATCAAGTATATCCATGTACTCACGCATGTCCTCCATCTTGCCTGCCATTTTGTTCATTTTCTTTTTTAGTGTAGGATTTTTTTCTATTCCTGGTTTATCGTAATCTTGGCGATTAAGAGAAGGTGTACGACCAATGTCCATTCCGCCGGCTCCCATTTTGTCCATTTTACTCATTTTTGGTTTAATTACTATAGGCATTTTCTTTCCTTACGTGTTAGCACCTGTGATGCGTTTAATCATATTTTTATTTGCTGTTTTGTTAGATGTCTTAGGATTAATCTTTTGATCAAGTCCGCCATATTTCTTTTGTTGGTCCTTACCTATCTTGTCAAATTGAGGATCATTTTTCAAATTACCTACAAATTTATTAAACCCTTTTTGCATTCTATCTAAAAATGAAGGTTTATTATTTTTATCAGGTTGTAAGTTAGGTGTTATAGGTTTGTAAGTATTGTCCTTGTTTAAAGCATACCTGTTTAAAGGCGTAATAGGCATTAATCTTTTATCAATACTAGGTTTAATCTTTTTATCAGGACTAAATGGATTGCCTGGAGAATTCTTTTGAGATATTGTCTCCGGTGGAGCCATAGGATTATCTATTTTAGGTTCTTTTTTTGGTTGTTTTTTTATTTCTTTATTAAGTAATCTATATTTTTCTGCGATACCACTTAGTGTATCACCTTTTTTTACAGTATAGCTTTTGCCGTTTGGCAGTTTTACTTTTTGTCCAATGCTTATCTTATTCGGGTCTTTTATTCCACTAAGTTTTGCAAGAGTACGGTAAGTTACACGTTCGTCTACCTTTTCAACTTCTTCATTAATTTTGCGTAATGATTCTATTGCTTTATATAAATCTAGCATTTACTTTCCTTTTGCTTCAAACTCATACTTACGAGTCTCTAAACCCTTTAGCATATTGCCATTGTATTCGTCACCAAAAGAATCCGATGCTTTTACATCTTTGGCATCTTTGTAATCAGGATCTTCTAATTTAGAAATATATTCTGCATCCTGCTCTTTTATTGCTTCTTCTCTTGCAATTTCTTCAGGATGATCGCTATTAATTACTACCAAATGGCTTGCTGGAACTCCAACTACTTGAGTAATATATTCATACAAAGAATTTGCAGTTACTGGATATTTTAGTTCTGCATCCATAATAAACACTTCAGCATTATTAAGTGTTTGAAAATCCATGGGGTGTTCTTGTATTGGAGTTTTTTTAGGTTTGCTAATACTTGCAACTTCATACTTTTCAAGTGCAGATTCTAGAGCGTCCATTCTTTCATCATCTAACATCTCTGCAATTTTTAAACGAAACTTATATGTTTGTTCATTTTCTACTAGATAACTCTTAAAACTTTTCATCTTACAATCCTTTTTATATGTGTGTATTTATTCCTTTTCGTGTGTATCACGTCCTAGTATTTCTTGTAATAGTTGGGTACGATCTATAGCATGACCTTGTCCATCTTCCGTATCTTCCCCTCGATCATATGCTTGTTTTGCAAGTTTTGCATCAAGTGTTGCTTTTTTTATTTGTAAATCCACCATACGTAATTTCTTATTTACTTTATGTTGTTTTGCATTTAGTGCAGTATCTAACATACGACTTGCATTGTTAAAAATTTCTCCGCTAAAACGTGCTTCAACATTCATACCGAGGTCCATCAGATCCTTAAACGTATCTTTTGCTAAGTCAGCAATATCATCCATCTCTTTATCACTAGTGCCAAGTTCTCTTACACTAGGCAAAGCTGCATCAATTTTATCTACATTTTCCATTGCCGTTTGTAGTTCAGGAATATCATCTGCAGTAATAGTATCTACTACTTTAGCATTTTCTTCTTTTGTTAAAGGCATTTCTTCGTTGACTTCAACATTGAATAATTCTTCAAGTTTTTTTGTCATTAGATTTCCTAATTTTATTAATACTTAGTTATCGTTTACCGTTATGAAAAATATCTTCTTCAGTGACAACTCTAAAACGTAAACCTTTATGCTTGGCCCATTTAGCCGCTGCTTCCCATTTTGCGTGGTTTACTGCTATTGCAATTTTCTCCTGTTTGCGGGTTTTTTCAGTCAACACTGTCTGCGATTTTGGTTTTACCTCAATTAATTCAGCATGTTTTTTACCATTTTTATCTTGATACATTACAACAAAATCTGGCACATATACAGTACCTTTTCCCGTTAGCGGATTGCGGTAAGGTATTTGTATTGCTTCACTTGCCCAATTTACTACGCTAGGATGATTGTCACAAAAACGCATAAATGCATGTTCCCATCCACTTCTATATCGAGGAGATTTATTACCACTATACTTTTGTGGATTTTTCATTTCGTATAAGCCGTTAGCAAATTTGTTACGACTAAACATTTATGCCTCCACTTGGCGGGCTATATTCTCATTAGGTTTAATATTTTGTTCGTATCCTAGTAAACTTGATGTACGTCTACTAAGATTTAAAAATGTAGGAATTGCACTTTTTAAATTTGAATCGTCAAATTCTTTTATTATATCTATGATGTTTATGTTCAATTCATTTGCTGCTTCTATAACGGCTGCAGTAAGTGCTGCTGCCGCATCTGGATTTTTTGTCCTAGCAATAAAAAAACTTTTTGCTGCTTCAAACTCATTGTCTGTCATACTAATTTGATTAGTAAAATAGTTTGTAAAATAATCTTGAACTCTCTGATCAAAATTATCTACTGGATTTATTAATGGTAAGTTAGTATCTTGTGACATTAAATTATTCCGTCTAATGGAGTTTGTAGTCTACTTTTTTTACTATACTGTTTTAAATCGCTTATATGTATTGGCTTACTGACTGTTCCAGTACCTGCAGGAATTTTGGTTGTATTTCCACCGACATTAACAGAATTTACACGTCTAGTGTTATTTGCATTACCTATATTGACGCCTCCACTAGTAACTACATTATCGGTAATAACTCTATTACTGTTTGTATTATTTTGTATGTTTTGATTTTTTCCAGTAATAGTGCTAATAATTCCTTTTTCGATAGACAGAGCATAGTTGTTTGCAATTTTTTCAGCCTCGCCTGTTATAGGAACTAGTATATTACTTGTTGGCTTTTTACCTGATATTAAATTATTAGCAAAAATATTAAGTGTCTCTTCGAACACATTTAGTCCATTTGGATTTTTTGTTTGATTGAATATTATTTCTGCATCTGTAATTGTGCCTATAACATTTCCATCAAATAAATCAGTAGCACGTTGCGATGTAACACTGGTTAGTGTGCCGTCTATAAATGCAGTATCATCAGCTATTGTTGTAGCACTTAAATCACTTTTTTCTACATCATAATGTATATCACCAAATCCTCTTGGATTTATGTTATTTACAAAACCAGTAGCATATTTTACAGTTTCATATGCTAATTGCATTGTATTTTCCATTAATCCGCCATTAGCATAAGCATGTTGATCATGTGAAAAACTAGTAATAATTGGATTTACAAGCGTGTATTCACCAAACTTATGATTTTGCATACTATAAATTTTAATGTTTTTAAAAAATCTTTTGTTTCCGCGTTGTAGTCCCCATTGTTGTTGAGTCCTATTTGCATACTTGTCACTTGTAGTGTACGCATTTCCATCTAAACTATATGTGGGATCTGCATTATAGTAAATGTAATACTTATGCCACATTTCTCTAATTACTTCTTTTGTATCATCGTGGAAACGTATTGTTATAGGCTGGTAATTAAATTTATGATGACTTTGTGTTTGTCTATTATATTGATTATGTGTTTGTACGTCTAAGGTATAGGCAGGTAAATCCGCACTTTTAACTAGTAATGGAATCTCTAATTGTGCTATTGTGTCAAATAAAGTCGCGGCCTCTGGAGTAAATTCAAATACTACATGAAATAAATTAGAATATTTAGGTTGGAGCTCATAGTTATTATCAACAAAAGTTTTAGATGCGTGTTTGTAATCACGCATCGTATCACCTGTTGAAAATTGTGTGAGTAAAGGATTTACACTAGCCATTAGAACTTATCCTATTAGCCGGTTACTGTTTGACCAATTGTTCTATCTATTGAAGAACCTATTCCTTCGCCTAGTGGAGTTTGTACTGCATTATCAAATCTTACAGCCATTGTAATATTTGCTGGATCTTGTGATGCATAATCTAGTTCGTTATAATTTATATTTTGTACGAAACAACCATATAACTCCCAAGTTTCAAGTACGTTTGGAGTATTTGCACCATTTCCACCGTCTAGTATTTCAAAACGTGTTATAAATTTATAATCTATACCCGAAGCAGCACTGGATTGTTCCATGAAGTCAAATTGCTTTTGGATTTGCTCACCGCATAGTCTTGATATAGCACCGTTTACATCATCACGTAAATTTACTGTTATTGGATCCCAATTATGTTTTCCTATAAGATAAACTTTACTGTTATAGATATCAATCATATTTTCTTCAAATGTTACTGCTGGACGAGTAATATTCATTATTTGCTTTGTCATTTCAGTTCTAGGTGTACTGACGCCAAAGTTTTCAAAACTGGCTCTAAAGCGGTATTTTAGTTTTGGCATTAGCAAGCCTTGACTTGCCGCACTCTGATCACCGTCTATAGGTACTGTGAACTTTGTTAATGATGAAACTGACATTTAATTCTGCTCCTAATAGTAATTATAAAAGTATTTATCAGTTTAAAGCCATAAAAAATGGGGGTATAAACCCCCATTGTAATTTTTATTATATTTAAACTGTACTTGCGGCTGCAACGTTTCCACTTGCAATTTCGCCTGTATTTTTTAGTCTTATCGGAATGAAAATAAATTCAGCTGATTTAACAGGTTCTATAGCAACATCAACATACAACTCGTTTCTGTCTATTCTATCTGATGTATTATTTGTATCATCACATACTACTAAGTAGTCGAATACTCCACGTTTTGCGACTAAATCATTAAGTGTTTGTTCGATTTGTTGTTTTAGCTCGTCTCTAGTTATTTTATCATTTGGTTCAAATACAAATCCTGTTGCAATTGTTTGTAGCTGACGTCTTAAATATCCTGTCAAGCGTGATATGTTTATACGGTCTAAAGCACTTGTACTTGCTGCTCTAGTCTTGTTACCATAATTTAAAATTCCGCTTCCTGCAAAGAAAGCAATTGGATTTACTCTATTTGTATATAATGTATCTCTAACACTTTCACGTATGTTATCTGTAACAAAAGTTCCAGTTGTTGAATCTATATATCCGATACTTGCTATGTTATCAACTAGTCCACGACGTGTACCTGCAGGTGCAAACCATGGAAAACTAATATCATCACTCCTTGCAATAGTCCTTAACATTGCATGACTTGGCGGTACTACAATTGTATTACCGTTTAAATCATTTGTTGTGGCACTTGGATAAAATACTGCTAGATAAGGATCACTAGTTACTAATCCATCTTCATTATTATCACTGGCATTTGCTGTATTAGTTGTATAGTTTTCTAATGCAGTGCTTGTTGCGGCTAATCTTAACGGTGTATCACCTATAACAAATGCAGTTTGTCTTCTATCATTATTTAGACTGACCATATTGCTAATTAGCTCTGGATAACCGGGAGATGCAATTACATTAAAAGTTCTTGCATCTTCACGTAATTCTGCACTTGCATCTAAAGCAGACTTCATAGCATTTACTACTACTGTTCTTACTGCTTTACGTCCAAAAGTAGTACCACTTTCTGTTACCCATGCATCCTTCTCAGTAGGTAGTGTTGGATATAAAGTTGTATCACTAAAATTTGTTCTACTAAAGTAATCAGCTCTAAATTTCTTTACATTGTATGTACTGCGTCTTGTATTAAACAATAACATACCACGTGGATAAATTGTAGGATCTGGTCTATCAATATCTAAGTAGTCATTTGTTAATAAACTTTTTGTTGTTGGAATAGCACCAGTCACCACATCTGTAGTTCCATCGCCCATAAAACGTGCATCTGCAAAAATTATCCCGTCTTCTGTAGTATTGTCCGTTTTATCAATTACAACCCATTTTTGTTCGCCACTCACTGTTTCTCTTCTATACAATGATGGATAATTTTCTAAATCACTTGTATCAATCCATAGATCACCATTTACTAAAGCACTATCATCGCTTTGTAATGTAGGTGCAGTTGAGCTAAAAATTACACCATTTGGACTTGTACTTGCTAAAGCAAATCCTCTTGTATCTGTAATATTTTGATAACCTTTCCATATAGTTCCATCATGTATCATAATATCTGCTTCAAAACCGCCTGTATACCAATGTGTGTTATCTGTTGGATTTGCACTTGGTGCACTTATACTAGCAGTGTATGTAGGAGCAATCCAATTACTTAATATTAAGTCACTACTGTTACCAGCTCTTACTTGTTTTGTTGTTATACTTGTTGTTATGCCTGCATCTGTAAGAGGTGTACCTGTAGTATTTTTAAGTATTATTACACCACCTAATGCGTGTGTAATTACCAAAAATCCACTACTATCTACACTTGCACTTACATTAGAAACATTAGCAGCGTTAATATCACTTGCTAAACTTGCAATTGATGTTCCGCTTAATGTCACTTCTACAGCAGTGCTTAGTGTTGTACTATTTGCACTACTTGCACTTATAGTAAATTTATTTCCTGCAGTTAATGGCGTAGCTGAATTTATTAATCCTGTCACACTTAATATACCAGCACTATATCTTTGAAAAAGTTTATAAGTTACTGTATCATTTTCAGTAACATCATATTGTACGTAGTATGTGCCCGCCTTTATAGCTTTACCGCCTGTTGAATCTAAATTTTTCAGTGCAGTAACATCATTTGTATAAGCAGGTGCAGTACTTGCAGTAAATGATGCAGTTGCGGTACTATATGTGCTTACATCTGCTAAAAAACCTAAATTACTGGATGTTGTTTTTACCCATACACTTCCTGTTGGTCTTGGTACTGAATCTGTAGATTTCCATGCAGGTACCGTATAGTGTGGATCCTGTGCTATTAGTGGTCTTGCATATGTTCCTGCACTTAATCCTGCGTCTGTCAAAATACTTCCACTAGCATTTGCTAAAACTATTTTTCCATCTGCAACACTGTCTACGCCAACTGCGGTGCTATTTGCATATATTTCTATTTTATTGTTATGCACATCAGCAGTAACACCAGTAATACTCGCATTATTGATACTAGTCTTTAATTCTGTTACAGTACTTCCTACCATTGTTACAGTTGTACCATTTATAGTAATACTATGTCCTTGTGTAAATCTAGGACTTGCTACAGTTCCAGCAATAGTTGCATGAGCAATTTGCCAACTTGCACTACCTACTAGTACCCAGGCATTTGCACGATTTTTATAATAAACAGGGTTACTAACATTTGTTGCAACTAATGCATAATCACCTATTGCACCAATTGAAGTTTTAGGAACTCCGCCATCTAAATCACTTGTACTTGTTATTACAGTTGGAACCTTATTTGTAAAGGATCCTGTACTTCCGTTCCATTCAAAAATTCCCCAACGTGTATCTGCAGAAACGTCCCACCATATTGTTCCATTTGTTGGTTGTCCTAATGGTCTACTTGTACTGCTTACTAATTCTCCTAGATCAACATCTGCTCTCATTACGTAAGCACGGTTACTTACACCTAGTAGACTATAAGCAGCCATTAATCCATATTCATTTAATTCGTATCCATTAATTGGTGTGCCCGCTGCAGTATTATAAAAAGTTGGATTTCCAAATGTACTTGTTAATTCTCTTTGACTTCCAATTAAAAAAGTTTTTCCTGCATTTGCGGCAGTTGTTCCTGATGCTGTTCCTGAGCCAGTTCCACTCGTTTTATTTTCTGCAGTTGCAATAACAATTGTTGCTACTGTGCCTGCAGTAGAAGGAGTATAATTACTTTCGTCTATTACTGTAACTTCTACGCCTGGTGATATAAGTGCCATATTCTCTTTCCTTTTATTAAGGTAATTTGTATACTGTTATTTATCCACACCACATTAAAAAACACCTATTTTGCCATGTCCCTTTAAAGGTCCGTGTTAAATACATGTATGAGACCGGTTTGTAAACAATGTGGACAACGTCCTAAGGCAGTAAATTATTACAAAGGTAATAAAATATATTATAGGCGTAAATGTGAACAATGCCTAAAATTATATAAGCCTGTCAAACCATTATGGGTAGATAGTGGATATAAATTAAAAAGAAAATGTGAGGCTTGTGGATTTAAGCCTATTATAAGAAGTCAAGTTATTGTTTTTTATATTGATGGAAATTTAAATAATGTTAACAACCGTAATCTGAAAACTGTATGTCTAAATTGCAATCAGGAGTTGATAAAGTTTGGTTGGAATCGAGGTGACCTAAAACCTGATGTTTGAGATTTTCTAAAGTTGAATTATTTTCAATAATAACATCAAACTTATCATCAGAAGCTACCCACTTCCATTCACTAGTATGAACATCACGAAACATAATTTGCATAGTATCTACTTCATCGTTACTAATATTTGCTTTGTTAACGTTTATTGCAGTGGCCCACCATAATGGTTTCTCTCCACGTCTTACTTGCCAAACTTCGCCGCCAATGCTACGTAACATGTCTTGCTCATTTGTAAATCTAACATCTGGAATCACGTAGTCATCTGGGTTTTCTAGCATTTGTTTTTTAAGTAAACTAACCCAGATTCCTTTATCAAATCCATTACGCATACAGTCCGTTCCAAATTCTTGTAATACTATTCTCGGTGTAATTAATCGACCTGTCTCGTTTGACCAAAAAGGATCTCGTTGTTCACGCCATTTTCTACTTTTAGCAGTATCGCCTTCGAGTAAATTTCTATCCCACCCAAAAACTTTTGCTACACCATCTTTAAGTTTGTCAGCAAAACTTAATTTTTTGAAACCTTCCGCTACTAATATATCCGCAACAGTACCTTTGCCCGAACCTATTAATCCGCATATTCCTATTATCATTTAAGCCTCATGTTAGCCAATTATAAATGAAAGTGGATCAGATCCATCCACATAATTACGTAATTCTTCGTCTAGTTTGTCTAGCTCTACCTGTGCCTCTGCTTTTAAGGAATCACCATTTAAACTTGTTCCGCCTTGTGGTCCTGCAATAGTGCTGAATTTACTTCTTGCTTCGCCAAGTGTATATTTTGCTAGGGCTAAAGCATAATCTTGTATCCATGGCCCTGCATGTCTATCCTGTAATAATCTACTTTCAGGACGCAGATTATATGTCCATAACACAAGTACTTCTCCGCTGGCACTAAATTTTCTTAATACAGTTATAACTTTTGTAACAGGATTAAAATCAAAATTAACAAATCCACCAAAAAGTCTAGCACTCAGTTCCTGATACTGATAATACATTTCGTACGTAGCCATGCCGCCTATACGTCCACTTTGTAATAGGTAAGTATTTTGAAAAGCTGCTTCGAATGGTTCGAATTGTGTACCAGTTTCGTTACTACCACTACCGACACTACGTCTAAATACCTGCCTTACTTCTTCTATTTCATCGGGCAATGTATATTCTTGTTGTTCTTTTACAACACTCAAAAACACATAAGAACTTTCATATGCATTTTGACTACGTTGTCTGAAACGTTTTACAGACTTATCAATTACATTATCATAATGACTGGGATCAAGTTCAACGTCTACCATACCATCGCCTAAGCGATAGCGAATGTAATCTACTGTGTCTGATCTTAAACTTGCTAGTGTTGCCATAGTGTATCCTTATATACACTATTTATTAATTATTGACTGCCTTAAGTATGACAGTATCATTGTTAAATCTTCCATTAAGTCTTGTTTCGACACCTTTTATATTACTTAAAAACTTACGTAATTGTACTTTACCACTTTTATTGAATTCAGCAAGTTGTTGTTCAGGTTTACGAAGTGTTTTTGCTACACTTTGTTTTTCATTGAAAAATTGTAACGTAGTCCCTTTTACCTGTAAGGTGTCATGTTCATTTGCAATATACTTACCAATTTTTCTTGTTTTAGTATTGAATATCCATAATTCGTTGCATCCAATTATATCTGCAGGATTTATACTAGCAACTTTATATTTCTCATCAGACTTACAATACTTCATTTTTGAAACTAGTTTATCAGCACTTTTTGGTTTAGGTGATCTAGTTTTTCTTGTTGCTTTACTTTCAGCAGTAATTAAGTCACATGCTCCTACTATACCTTGAAATAATTCAACGGCTTTTTTTATTTCTAATTTACCTAAATGTGCATAGCCTTCTCTTAATTGTTCGTCTTGTTGAGTAGCAGGCTTTTGTAACATTAAGTATTCACCTAATATACCCTCATAAAAAGCACGGATATGTCTTGCATGAGCTTGGTTTACTTGTTTTGCACGAAAAAACTTTACAACATCGAACTTTTTAAAACCTTTTGGATCTTGTAAAAATCTATCCACCTCATCTTCAATATGAGAAATAATATTTCCACTTGCTTCTTTAATGCGTTCTTGAATACTAGGGACATACACATTCTTAGGTTTAGCCGCTTCTTCTGCTTTTACTTCCTCTACGATGGATAATCCTTTGTTATATAGTTCTTCAAAGTATCCTTCCATCCAATTGACACTATCTTGTGGTGCTTCTTTTCCTTCAGCTACCCAATGACAGTATCCAGCTATAAATTGTTTTCCAAATTTATATTCCTTGTTTTTAAATATTACTTTAGATTTTTCCTTACTATACACCTTCTTAATGTGTGTTTTAACAATATTCACACATTCTTTTGTGTCTACATTAAAATGAAAAAAGTCACTATGTTTTTTGTAATCATCCATAGGAGCCGCTTTTGCTCCTACAGTCTTTCTACGAGCAATAGTTTTTTTCTTAGAAAGTCTTTTTCCTTTAAGTGCGGTTAAACCCATATCCATACTCCCTCTGCATCTCGTGTTCGTAATTATGAAATTCTATCTTCTTCCTTTCAATTATATCATCTATTTTTACAATAGCATTTATAACTTCAGGTGTATGTTTTAATTTCTTAAGACTATTTATTGCAGTTTCTAAGTCTTCAATATCAATTATTAAATCGTTCATTTTATCCTCATAAAAGTTTTGCATCTACACCAGTAATAGTTGTTAGTTTCTTAATAATACTATTAACATCCTCAACTGTCAACCAACCTTTTACTGTATCTCCTTCATCAGTAATGCCTGGTAGTTGTATCATATTATCATTTTCAAAAATACATATTTCATAAAAGCCTCCTGCGGCTCCATAGGAAATTTCGTTTTTTACAACACTTAAAATGTATTTTTCAAAATCATAGTTTGCTTTGTATCCCCTAGGATTTATTGTGTCTGTCATTACATCTGGATGAAACATTTTATTATCCTATTTAATATCTTCAAGTTTAGAACCACCTTTACATACAAACCC
>CESW01026643.1_pt1 | contig 71510 bp, 69 predicted proteins | sample 531171 | NCBI WGS metagenome assembly CESW01 (sample SAMEA2621859, study PRJEB7988) | marine metagenome | biome: marine biome (ENVO:00000447); feature: surface water layer (ENVO:00002042); material: "saline water (ENVO:00002010), including plankton (ENVO:xxxxxxxx)" | depth 5 m
ATTACATTTTCTTCGTAGTGCATATAAAATGTTTTTTGGTTCAGATGCTAATAGAGGCACACCTCCACCAGTACTAAGACTAAGCGGATATGGCCCTTTTAATTATAACAGTGTGCCTGTGGTTTTATCTAATTTTAGTGAAATAATGGCTGCAGACAGAGACTATATAGAAGTGCCACTAGCATCTTCACCAGATGCATCAACAAAAACTATGATTCCAACTTATATGAACATGACTATGACACTTAATCCAATTTACACCAAAGAGCAGATATCTAATTTTAGTTTAGAAAGTTTTGCTAGAGGTGATCAAATAGGAAGACCAGGTGGCGCTGGAGGATTTTTATAATGGCAGTACAATACAGTGCAGATAGTCCTTATGCAAATACTACACAATATAGTTATTACTTAGATGTACTGACTCCAAGAATAATTAGACCTTTCAAAGATGATGTGTTACATACACTTACACAGGTACATGAATATAGACCAGATTTATTAGCATTTGATCTTTACGCAAATAGTAATTTATGGTGGGTTTTTCAAGCAAGAAATCCAAATGCCTTTGAAGATCCAGTATGGGATTTTAGAGTAGGTACAAAGTTTTACATTCCAAAAAAGGAAACAATTGATACTGCGTTAGGAAATTAAATGTCTGATATAATTGGTTTCAATTCATCTATAACTTTTACTGGAGCCCCTGGTACACTACCTTTAGAAGATGATTTTAATCTTAATAATGGAAATCCTCCTTTTATATATAGGGAAAATTATGATAGATATTTTAGCGAACAGGCAGAAAATTTACAGTTAGTACCACAAGACTTAAGCCTTTATAAAAATGATAAAATAGAACCTATTAAAGTTCCATCTAGTAAAATAATTTCATATAGCAACGATTATATAAAACCTACTGTTAATTATGCAAATCCTAATAATTCAGTCAACGTTGATGATTTTAATTTGTATGATGGCTTTGAAAATGATCAGTTTAATTATGTCACAAAAATAGACTTAGGAGCAAGTGGTAAAAAAGTAAGTAAAGATCCACCTGAGGAAAATTTTACTGATGAAACAGCTTTTAATGATGATACGTTTTATCAATCATATGATGATGGAAGTATTAGAGGGCAAGACACTAGCAAAGATGTCAAAATTGCTAGTTCAGTTGATGCAAAATCTAATCAAAAAGCTAAACCTGCTTTTAACCAAGATCTATCTAAGATAAAAATAGATCCTGCAACCAACGAACTTAATATATTTTCCAGCGTAACATATAATTTAGCTCTTTACATGATGAATAGTAAAAGTTATGTAGATATTACTAAAGCACCCAACAACCCTAACGAAGTTTTAGATCCAGACTCTGGAAATAGCCAATTACTAATGAGAAGTGGCGGAACAGGATTAGATAATAAAAACAATGATTTTGCAAATAATTTTTTTATAGATGATTTAGAAATACAAAATATTGCAGTTGGCCCAGATAAGTTTAAGCATAATACTAATGCAACTAGTGTAAATTTTACCATAACAGAACCACGTGGTGTTACACTGCTTGAAAAATTACAAAGACTTGCTGGTACTGTACTAGTAAGCACAAGAGAGAATTATATTCATGCTCCTTACTTGTTAGAAATAAAATTTAAAGGGTACAACGATACTGGGCAACCTATACCTACCGCAAGTAAACCTAAGTATATTCCTATAAAAATTACAGATATGACATTTGAAGTCACTAACAGTGGCACACAGTATCGTGTAAGTGCAATTCCTTTTGCAAATCATGTTCTCGGAAGTATTATGAATACTATTCCTCATAATATTGAATTAAAAGCCAGCACAGTAGGTGATATTTTTACTAGTGAAGTGACAAAATTAGTTCAAGTCCCCGACAGAATTACAGATGGAGTTAGTCCGGGTGTTGCAACTGCAATTGGTATTAAAGAAGGACAACAACCTACTAAAACAAAGAAAACAAAACATAGAGATCTTGCAGAAATTCTCACTGATTCTAGACGTGCTAGAACACTTCCAACATCATATAAAGATAAGAATGGTCAACCAGTTAGTGTCCCGCCTGCTGCAGAAAAGTATGATACATATAATTTCCTATTAGCAGAAGAAATATCAAGTGCAAAATTAAATTTAGAAGATATATATGATGCATTGAATACACCTGTGCCAACGGAAGATGAGAAAAAACCGAAAAGTGGTTCACAAACACAACAAAAATCTGCAGATAAAAAACAATATGAAACTTATGTGCAAGGATTAACTAGAGGTGTGACTTTAGACAAAGAAAGTAAAACTTTTTCAATTGCAGCTGGTACTGATATTACAAAACTTATAAATCTAGTAATAATGCATAGTAGTTATATGGATAAAAATGTTGAGGAAAATCCTAAACAATACTTACAAACAGGCGATCCTATAAATTGGTTTAGGGTACGACCAGTAATTGAAAGCTCATCCGAACCTGGTAATGGTTTTGATAGGAAAGACGGAAGATACAAGTATAGTATAAAACATGTAGTAGAAAAAAATGTTATACACTACCATGACTTTCCATGGGGTAAAAAAAGTAAACCAGTTGGGGTAGGTTATCACAAGGTTTATGATTTTATTTTTTCTGGAAAAAATACTGAAGTGTTAGATTTTAGATTAAAATTTAATACTGCATTTTATAGTGTAATGACAGCTGGAACAGGCAGTCCGTTTGCCGGAAAGCCAGCAAACAATGCTTTTACACCATTAGTTAAAGAATTAACTTCATCATTAGAAGGAAATGTTATTAATTCAAAAGACCAACTAACTAGGCAACGTGCTAAAGATCTTTTTAGTAGTGTAATGAGCGATGGTGTAGACCTTTTAAATTTAGATATGAGTATAGTTGGTGATCCAGCTTGGATTCCTACAAGTGATGCGTATTGGCAAGATAGAGTGAGAAAAGGCCAGTCTTATACTAGTCCATTTATGCCTGATGGAACGATTAATTACAATTTGACACCACCATATATACGTGTAAATTTAAGGACACCTGTGGATTATGATGCAACAACAGGTTTACAAGATCCTAGTCAGGCGGGTAACAGTAGTTTTAGTGGTGTATATAGAATAACACAAGTAGATAGTACGTTTAGTGGTGGTGTATTCCAACAACGTCTTAGTGGATTCAGACCACCGGGGCAGGACGCAGATAGTTTACAAGTAAATACTGCAGAATCTACGACTAACGTACAAAGAGACTTGCTTACTAGAGTAGAAGATGCTATAGTAAAAGATAGTAAGAACTTATTTGCAAAAGTTTTACCAAAAAATGACGAAATCGATTATGATACTTTTTTTCCAGAGGAATAACAGATGGCAGTAGATATTTCGCGAGGTGGTACTAAAGGCGGCGATCCTCAATATAGTTCAAGTAATATTAGAGGAGTAAGTCAAGAAAGAGGAATTGTTATTGGCGTCGTAAAAGCAAACGTACATGGTTCACACATGGGTGTGATACAAGTTTATATTGCTGAAATGAGTACAGACGAATCCGATAAATCACAATGGCGAACAGTACGTTATTGTACTCCATTCTATAGTAGGGTTGATAATTCAGGCGATAAAGATACTTTTAATGAAACAAAGGTCCCTGCAGGTATAGTTACTCCTCCACCAGACTTAGGTACTACTGTGCTATGTTTTTTTCCGCAAGGAAGAAACGCAGATGGATTCTATTTTGCATGTGTTCCTGATACTTTTATGATGCAAACATTACCTGAGCCTACACTTTATGAAGGATACATTGGAGGTGAATTCAATGATAATAATCCACTAAGGAAAACGGATAAAATTACTAATTGGAAAAGTCAACACAGACCTGTTGATTTTCTTACACAACAAATTGTAAATGATCAAGGATTATATAGAGATAAAGTAAGAGGACTTAATAACAGTGGATACATGCGAGAATCACCAAGTGAAATAATTGGTATAAGCAGTAAAGGTCGAAGAATTACAGATCAAGGTAAAGATTTTTTAAAAGAAAATTCATCCGCAATTAAAAGTTTACCTAATAATTCTGATGCAAAAATTATTAAAGCACTCTTAGGGCCTAATAACAGGAGAAAAGGTCACAGTATTGCTTTGGATGATGGAGATATTGACGGTAATAGTAATCAGATTAGACTAAGAACAAGTACGGGTCACCAAATTTTAATGAATGATACGGAAGGTGTAATATATGTAGGAAACGCTGACGGCAGTGTATGGATTGAACTTGGTAAAAGTGGTACACTAGATGTATATGCACAAGATAGTATTAATTTTCGTAGTAAAAATTTAAATTTTCATGCAGACGAGAATATAAAGTTTCATAGTAAAGGGTATACACAAATTGTTAGCGAACAACAATTGCATTTACAGTCAGAGGATGATTTAGTATTACAATCTTCTGCAGATGCTGGTATTACTTCTAATGCATTTTCAGTAAAAGCAAGTGGATCAATGAATTTATCTGGTGGCGCAACTTCTAGTATTAAATCAAGCGGAATTATGAGTGTAAGTGGATCCATTGTTATGTTACAAGGGCCGTCATTAGGAGGAAAAACTGCAAAACCAGTAAGACCGCAGATGAAATTGGATCCAAAATATGATCCTGCCCAACAAAGATATATTCTTACAAGAGATAGCACTATAACTACTACAGTTGATAGACTTGCTACTCATGAACCTTTTGTTGGTCATGGGCAAAAAAGTACTGCAACAGGCTATAGTGGAGGACTAGCTGGTGGTGGCGGATTAGCAGGTGCTTTTTCTATTATTAGTGCCGCCTATAGTACTGCAGGCTTTAGTGAACTTGCTAGTGGAGTAGATGTTACAGATTTTGCTGGAACTAACCAATTTGCGGACTTTAGTGATTTCGCTGGAGGGTTTGCAGGCGGAAATACTTTTAGTGATATAGGGTTAGATGCATTTGGAGGTTTAGGAGACACTGTATCAGACTTTAGTGATTTTGCAGGCCCTAATTTATTTTCGTCTGGACTATCTACAGGTATTGATTTTAGTCAAATTACTGGTATAGCCGAGGATTTTGGAGATGCGTTAACTAGTGGATTAGGCGAAATAGGAAAAGATTTGGGCGATAGTCTTGCAAAGTTTGGCAATGGTCTTACAGGTACTGATATTACGAGTCCAGATTTCCCAGGACTTAGTTCTTTGTTGCCTAGCACTTCTGGAGATTTGTCTGCATTTGGCGGCGCCGGAGATAGTGTAGGTTTTATAGGAGGATTTTCTAATATATCACCATCTGTCGATAGTATCGCAAGTAATATATCTAGTGTAGGAGGAATTACTACTACATGGAGTGGCATAGGAGATTTTGTAAATTCGGATTTGGGTAAATTAGTAACTGACGGATCGGGTAAAATTATTGATATTGCAAAACAAGTAGCATCTGATTATGAAACTGCATTGCCTGAACTACAAAAAGGGTTACAAAAAATATCAGCTGTTGTTCCTGGCATAAGTGATAATTTACCAGAATTTTTGACTCAACCTTCTATAGCAGGTTTACAAGTTACTGATTTAATAAAACAAGTTGATACAGGTTTTAGCATTGGTAATTTAGAAAGTATAGATATACAAGGTTTGAATGCCGGCATTGTAAAACTTACAGGTAGCAATAATGCGTCTACATTTATAGATAGTGTAACAAAAACTATAGGAAAATATGGATTTGATGTTGAACAACTTAAAGCAAATGGTTTTGTACGTCCTGAAGCTGTATTTAATGATCAACTATCTCAAAGCAGTGTATGGACAGGCAAAGATGGTATAACAACTTTAAATAAATTTTTATCTAATTCAGGAATACAAGAACAATTACAACAACAGGAAATTGCTAGGACATATCAAACATTAGTCAACAATGGTGGTATTGTAAGTACTGACTCAAAAGAAAAAATTATGGCAATGCTAACAGGATCAGCAATAAGCTCTCCTGAAATAGCAAAACAAATAAGATTAGGTGACGCCAACGTAGAAGGATTATTACGTAATACTTCCAGTATACCTGTAGGATCAGATATAAAAAGTGTAGTAATAAATGCTATGCAAACAGGAGGCTCTGTAAGTAAAGTTGTTACTGCAACCAAAGATAAAAACGATAATCAGGATTTGTCTACATTATCACGTTTTACAGGAACACTTAAAACTGGAGAAACAATTAGACAAATAGGAGGAGTTAGTTATGTTGTTCCTGCTCCATCGTTAGATCAGTATAGCGGTTCTAACGGAGGCGAAAAAAGACAACTAGATAAACGTATTGCTGCCTTAGAAAACGATAAATTTAATGTTAGAATTGATGGAAATGATAATAACACTATTGTTGCACAAATAAATGATAAACTAAGTGAATTATATGCTAGAAGGCATAGTTTAATATAAGGAAATAAAATGGCAGTAGCAGTCTATAAAGGTATTAGTACAGTAAATAATAACTTTGGAAGTATAAAGTTAACAGATACAGATTTAATAAAAAGAGATTTACTAAATCATTTTGCTATTCGCAAAGGCGAAAAACTTATGGATGGAAATTTTGGTACAAGTATTAGAGATTTAGTAATGGATCCTCTTACAGAAGAAACAAAAGCGGCAGTAGTCCAGGAAGTTAATCAAGTAATTAGTAGTGATCCAAGAGTAGTGATAGAAGGTGTGACTATTGATGAGTATGAAAGTGGTATACAGATTGAAATGTCTTTGCGTTATAGCATCAATAACGAAGTAGAAAATTTAATTATAAAATTTGATAGGACTGACGCAGAATAATATACCTATATTATACAGTGAATAAATACTGCAATAGATAGGAATGTTTAAAAATGGCTGCAAGTACAAGACAAGCAAATTTATTCGCTGCTGAAGATTGGAAAAAAGTTTACGAAACTTTTAGAGAAGCAGATTTTCAAAGTTACGATTATGAAACTATTCGTAAAAGTATGGTGGATTATATCCGCACATATTATCCAGAAGATTTTAACGATTTCATAGAATCAAGTGAATATATAGCACTTATTGATATGATTGCATTTTTAGGACAATCATTAAGTTTTCGTGCAGATTTAAATGCAAGAGAAAATTTCTTAGAAACTGCACAACGTAGAGATAGTATACTTAGACTATCTCGTATGTTAAATTACTATCCAAAACGTCAACAAATTTCTAGGGGTTTAATTAAAGTTACTAGTGTACAAACTACAGAAGAGGTTTCAGATAGTAATGGAAATAGTTTGCGTGATGTAGAAATTTCTTGGGGAGATCCGACAAATAGTGACTTTTTAGAACAATTTACTACTGTAATTAATAGTGCTATTGTTAGTACACAAAAGTTTGGTAATCCTGGCTTAAAAACTTCAATAGGCGGCATAAACATTGAAGAATATCAGATTAGATTAAATGAAGGCACTATTCCTGTGTATGATTTTAAGACATCTATTGGAGCACAAAATTTAGATTTTGAATTAGTAAAAGGTACGTATAGCGGACAAGATTATTTGTATGAAATGGCTCCGCAACCTTCTAGCACAACAAATATAATATATAGAAATGATAATAGAGGATTTAACAGTGCAAACAATGGCTTCTTTTTTTACTTCAAACAAGGAAGCCTACAAAGTGCAGATTTTACAATTTCAGAAAAATTGCCTAACAGGACTGTTGAACTGGACGTAAACAATATTGATAATAATGATGTTTGGTTATACAAGTTAGACGATCAAGGCAATGAAACTATAAGATGGGACAAAGTGCCTGCTATTAGTGGAAATAATGTAATTTATAATAGTCTAAGTGAAAATAACAAAAATTTATTTACTGTGCGTAGTAGAGCGGATGATCAAATTAGTTTAGTATTTGGTGATGACGTATTTTCTAATATTCCTGTTGGAGATTTTCGTGTTTACTTTAGAACAGGAATAGGTACAACATATAAAATATCACCAGACGATATGCAAAATTTACAAATTGTTATTCCTTACATAAGTCAAGTAAACCAAGTAGAAAATTTAACAGTAAATTTAAGTCTTACTACTACTATTGCAAATGCAAGTGGCAGAGAAAATTTATTAGACGTAAAGCAAAAAGCACAACAACAATACTATACACAAGATCGTATGATTACAGGTGAGGATTATCAAATCTTACCCTACACAAAATTTAGTAACATTATTAAATCTAAAGCTATAAACAGAACTGCAAGTGGTATAAGTCGGTACTTAGATGTACGTGATACTACAGGAAAATATAGTAGTACAAATATTGTTGCAGAAGATGGTATTTTTTATCGTACAGAAGATATTCAACAATTTCAGTTTACTTTTGTTACAGATAGCGATATAAGCAATATTATATCTACACAAGTTGAAAAAAATATTTTAAAAAATGATAGTCTACATTATTATTTAAAAAACTATGGTGGTACAGATGTAACTAGTTTATTAGCAGAATGGAATCTTACAACAAGTTCAAGTGGAACATGTACAGGATATTTTAAAAATGACGTAGCGGCTCCTTTAAAAATAGGTTCTTTTACAAGTAGTAACCTAAAATATGCAAAAGTTGGTGCCTTGCTTAAATTTACTGCTCCTAGTGGTAAAGTTTTTGATGTCAATAATAATTTAATTACAGGCACTAGTGGCACTATAAACACCAAAGATTATATCTGGGCAAGTATTTCAGCAGTAGTCACCGATGGTACAAATCAAGGAGTTGGAAATTTAGAAAGTGGACTTGGTCCTGTGACGCTGACAGAAGTTATTCCTAGTGATGCGGTATTAAATCAAGTTATAGCAATATGGAATACAACTTTAAGTAGCACAGTAAGAAATGAAATCATACAATCTATAGGTGATTATAAAACATTCGGGTTACGTTATGATTTAGATACACAGGAATGGGCAGTAATTTCTAATGCTAATTTGAATCAAGCAAACACATTTTCACTAGACGCGGCAGGAAATACTAGTAGCACTGGATTAGACAATAGTTGGTTTTTTAAATTTACTAACGACGGAAGTACATATACTGTTAACTATAGATCAACAGCTTATATTTTTGAAAGTAAATTAGAAACAAGATTTTATTTTGATAAAAATTTAAGTATTTTTGATCCTCGTACAGGCAAAACAATTAAAGATAAAATTAATATTTTAAAAGTAAACTCTTTGCCAGATACAATAGGCAGCCTAGCAGTTGATTACTCAATGCAAGTAGATGATGTAATTACAGAAACAGATGGTTATATTCTTACAAATAGAATAAAAGTAACATTTCCAGATGTTGATAGTGATGGAGTAGTAGACAATCCTGACGTATTTGACATTATTGTGGCTCCTAGTGTAAGTTCTTCAACTAAAGTAGTATTTTATAAAACGGATACGAGTAGTGGAGGATACCTAACATACACACCTGTAGATACTACAGATATTGAACAAAGATACACCACCCAATCTGCTATCAATGAAGTATTAGCACAATTTTCAAGTGGACAAATATTTTATGCAAGTGCCGAGGAAAAATTTTATCTACTTAGTGTAAGTGGTGCAAATGTGAAAAGTGTTGCAGTGACTACCAATTATATAAAACAAATTGGACGTAATCAACTATTATTTCAATATACGCATAATAGTCCTAACAATAGAAGAATTGATCCTAGCCCAACAAATATTGTTGATTTATTTTTACTAACTAGACAATACGATACGGATTATAGAAATTACATATCAGATATTACAGGCAATATAAGCAAGCCACAAGATCCTACCACAAATGAATTACGTGATCAATTTGGTTCTTTAGAACAATATAAAAGTGTTAGTGATACAATTATTTTTAATGGAATAACTTACAGACCTTTGTTTGGTGATAAAGCAGATGAAGAATTACAAGCAACATTTAAAGTAGTAAAAAATGATAGTACACTTATAAGTGAAACTGAAATAAAAGAAAAAGTTATATCTTCAATTAATGATTACTTTACAGTTGATAATTGGGATTTTGGAGATGTTTTTTATTTTAGCGAACTTGCGGCTTATTTGTACAATACACTTGCTCCTGATGTGTTAAGTATTATAATTGTGCCTAAGTTAGCAACAAGTAATTTTGGTAGTTTGTTTCAAATACAAAGCCAGAGAGATGAAATTTTAATTAGTTCAGCTACTGTAAATGATGTAGAAGTAATTGATGTAATTACTGCAAATAGTCTACAATCTAGTGGAAATGTAGTCAATACTACTACAGTAAATTTAGCAAGTGAAAGTGTAAGTGCTAATGGTGCAACAACAAGTGTCGCAACAGGTACAACGTCAACGTCTAGCACTAGTAGCAGTTATAGTAGTGGATCTAGTAGTTCAAGCAGTAGTAGTTCAAGCAGTAGTAGCTCTAGTAGCGGCGGCGGCGGCGGAAGCGGCGGTGGCGGAAGCGGAGGATATGGTTACTAATGGCTTTACGTAAAAGTTCCGCATTATTACCTAGTATTTTTCAAACTTCAAAGAATTCGAAGTTTTTAAATGCAACAATGGATCAATTAATTAGTGAACCAAATCTACAACGTTTTAGTAGTTTTATAGGAAGAAAATTTGCTCCTAATTTTACAGTAGGTAATGGCTATATTACTGAAACTAGTGCAGAACGACAAAATTATCAATTAGAACCTGCAGTAGTTTATAGTAATACATCTAAGCAAATTGAATCTTTATCAAGTTATACAGATTTTGTCAGTGCTTTATCATATAATAATGTAGATACAACTAATCACAGTGATTTATTTACACAAGAATTTTATAATTATAGTGGCTTTGTTGATTTTGACAAATTTGTAAATTATGGTGAATACTTTTGGCTTCCGGCAGGACCTGATAGTGTCCAAGTATTTAATAGTGTTGTTGATACAGAAAAAACTTACACAGTATATACAAGCGGGACTGAATTTAAGTTTGATAGCATAACTGCAGATCCTAATAGAGCAGTAATACTTGCAAGAGGTGGTACGTACAAATTCACTCTCAATGAAACAGGAAATCCTTTTTGGATTCAAACAGAAATAGGAACTTCAGGGATAAGTGCATATAGTACGTCCATTAGTACAAGGGAAGTTTTAGGAGTTACTAATAACGGTGCTACAAATGGAACTGTAACATTTACAGTGCCTATGGTAGATGCACAAAATGAACAGATAAATGCAATACAGGCAGCAAATCCTGATTTTGCTACAGATTTAACATATAGCCAAATACATAATCAGCCTTATAAAACTTTTATAGATACACATGGTGGCATAGATAAACAAACTGTTATAAATGGAAAAAGTCTTGTATTTGTAAACACAACTACTGCGGCAAGTGCTTGGGACCAAGGATCCAACTTTGATGCATATGGATTTGATGATAATGATAATCCGTTTGACCAAACTACAACATTAGATATGTCTATAAGATATGACGTTTACAATATATCTATAGATACTATTGGTGGAGTAGAAACAATTGTCTTATCTAGAAGTATAGATTGGCCTATAGGACAAAAAGTTAAAATTAAACAAGGTGATGGATATGGAAATAGAGAATTTTTTAAAGGAGGAGATGGACTTCCTTTATTAATTAAACCTTATACTGCAGGAATAGATACTTTATATTATCAAGACGGTGTAAATGCTACACAGTTTGGAACTATAAAACTTGTTGAGATAGATCAAGTTAGTCCTATAGATGTTGAAAACGATATTTTAGAAAAACTTGTATATACAAGTGATAATGGAGTAACATTTACAAATGGATTAAAAATAGAATTTAATAGTGATGTTACACCTACAACATACGCAGGAAGAGAATATTTTGTTGAAGGGGTAGGACAACCACAAGGTATAAGTTTAACTCCAGTAGATGAATTATTGACACCTGAAAGTTATACTGTAAGCACTAGTGATGGATTTGATAGTGTAGCTTATGATACAGGTGGATGGGATGGCACATTAAATGCACCAACTAGTCAAGATTATATTCTTATAAACCGTAATAGTCCAGATAGAAATGCTTGGAGTAGAGGAAATCGTTGGTTTCATAGACAAGTTATAGAGGCTACTGCTGGTTACAATAATTATACTGCAGAGATAGATGATAGTGCAAGGGCAAAAAGACCTATAATTGAATTTAATACTGGACTTGAGTTATTTAATATGGGAATAACTTCCAAAGCTCCGGTAACTGTAGTAGATACAACACAAACAGACGCTTTTAGTAATGTAAATGGTTCTACAGGTTATTTTGCAGATGGTATTGATATTAAACAAGATAATACAATAATTTTTACTGCAGATTCTGCTATTAATAAAAATGTCTATCGTGTTGATATGGTAAATCAAGATAGTGATCTTACAACAAACGAAATAATTAGTTTAGTATTAATAGATACTATATCCGATAAAGATTGTGTATTAAGCACATTAGGTGCAACTAATCAAGGAAAACAGTATTGGTTAGATGAAGACACATGGAAAACTGGTCAACAGAAAACAAAGTTAAATCAAGACCCATTATTCAATGTACAAGATCCAGAGCATGTGAGTTTTAGCGATACAACAAAATATCCTAGTAGTAATTTCATAGGTAGTAAATTGTTTTCTTATAAAAGAAACAATAATAATGCATTAGATACTATATTAGGATTTGGTTTAAGTTATCAAAATTTTAGTACTTTAGGCGATATAGTTTTTGAAAATAATTTTGACACAGACACATTTCAATATACAAAGAGTACAGGAAACACAAATGTAATTGTACGTAGTGGACACGTACATCAATGGAATCAAAAAGGTGTTAGGACATTAGATAATGGTTGGACAAAGGTTCTTGAAAATAGTAATCAATATCAAATTGTTATACATGAAGTGGCAGAATCTGAATTATATAGCTATGAGATAGGTGCAAGTGTAGACACTACAAAAACAATTCAGCCTTTACAAGTATTTGTAAATAGTAAATTTATTGCACCTAGTAAGTATACACATTTAATACAAAATGATAGAGAGTATGTAAGTTTTACAGATAAACTTTCAGTAGATGACGTAGTAACAATTAAATTCTATAGTAACACAAAAGCAACAAACAGTTATTATGAAATACCTAGTAATTTAGAAAATAATGCAAGTAACGCAACATTTGATACATTAACACTAGGACAAGTTAGAAACCATGTAACTACTTTTTCCCAATACATAAAAACATTATCAGGTTCTTCGCCGGGTGCTAGTAATTTAAGAGATACAAATTACAAAGCATATCCAGGTGACATTATGCAACATAGTGCCGGAATGATTACCCCCATGTACGCTTTTACAAATTCAGAGGCAAATTTGTTAAAAAGTATAACATTTGTAAAAGATGAATACACTAAGTTTAAAAATTCATTTATAGATAACATTAACAAATTAGACCTTGATTTAACAGACCCAAGTAAGTGTGTAGATGATATAATAAAAACTATAGCAGGAAAAAAAACGAGTGCTTTGCCTTTTTATTATAGTGATATGCTACCGTGGGGAACGCAAAAAAGCCAAGTTGAACATATTGTTGATGATACAAGCGAAGTAGAATTTGAATTTACAACACAGTTTGATCTTACAACTTTATCTGCTAGAAGCGTATTAGTTTACAAAAATACTGAACTACTAATAGAAGGAAAAGATTATACATTAGATTCTATTGAAGCAAAAGTAAAGTTGACAACAAATAGTGTTAACACAAGTAACATAGGTCTAGTAGTAAATGATATAATTAAGATTGTTGAATATACTGATACAAATGGATCATTTTGTCCACCAACTCCTAGTAAACTTGGATTATATTACAAGTATGAGCCCAAAAAATATATGGATAATACATATGCAAATTCTAAAACTGTAGTGCAAGGACATGACGGAAGTATATGGGTAGGATATGGCGATATACGTGATGACATTATATTAGAATTTGAAAAACGTGTTTACAATAATATTAAAACACAATATGATACTAATTTATTTGATTATGCAGAGATACTGCCTGGATATTTTAGGAATACACTTGAAGAGTTCAATGAGGCAAATAATATTACAAGAAGTTATTTTGGCGAGTGGGCATTAAAAAATAAAGTGTTAGTGCAGAAAAATACAATATCAACAGATGAAGACTTATTTTCTTGGAATTACACCACAAGTGTAAATGTTTTAAACAATCAGCGTATTCCTGGATACTGGAGAGGTATCTATAGATGGTTTTTTGATACTGACACACCACATACTACTCCTTGGGAGATGTTAGGACTTAGTGTAAAGCCTATATGGTGGAATAACCGTTATGGTGACGCACCTTACACCAGAGGTAATACAGTACTATGGGAAGATTTGAGAGACGGAAAATTATATAGTGATGCTACAAGCAGTATATTCACTACTGTAGCAAACCGTAAACGTGCAAATCTAATGAGTATTATTCCTGTTGATGAGCAAGGATCTTTAAGAGCACCAGGTGAATTCCTTACGCAAGGTACTACAATTACTAACAATAAAAACTCTTGGGCATATAGTGATGGCAGTCCGGCAGAGACAGCATGGACTAGAAGTAGTGAATACCCTTTTGTGATTCAAATACTTGCGGCTAATATAAAACCTGCTAAGTATGGCTCATATATGTTTGATACTAATTTATTAGAACGCAATGGACAATATGATCAAATTTTACAAAAATCAAAAAGTTATAGACCTACTATCCTTGATCTTAAAATGCATGGTACTATACTAAGTGATGGAGAAATACAAAGAGCAGAAGGATATAATCAGTTTATAAGCGAGTATATTCGTAGTACAGGTTTCGGCATAAATGATACAATTGCAAAATTTAATAATTTAGAACTTAATTTAAGTTATCCTGTGGCAGGATTTACAGACAAAAAATATCTTAAAGTGGTTGCAGAAAGTGTAACACCTAGTAGTCAAAGCGAAAATATTTTTATTCCAGATGAAGACATCAATATTTTTCTTAAAAAAAGTTTGCCTTTAGAAAGAATAGTATATAGTGGTGTACAAATTATTGTAAGAGATAACGGATACGAAATCCAAGGATATGATAGACAAAATCCTTTCTTTAAAATTATTCCAAGTGTATCAGCAAAAGATCCTTTACAACATACAGTAGGCGGAACAACATATTTTGAATATGAACAATATGAAAATATTATTGCAAATATTCCATATGGCACAATAATTGCAAATAGGCAACAAATTTTTGATTTCCTTGTAAGTTATCAGCGTTATCTTTTAAGTAAAGGTTTTATATTTGATAGTATTACTAGTAGAGGTGATAAAAATGATTTTATTACAGGAGGTAAAGAATTTGCATTTTGGACAGATCAAAATTGGGAAACAAATAGTGTAATTGTTTTAAGTCCTTGTAGTCAAACTTTAAAAATTAACAGAACACTAGCTACAGTAGATGATATAAGAATTACAGGCAAGCCTAAAGATGCAAATGGAAGTATTATTAATCCTAAATTTTATGATGTAACTCGTATAGATAATTTTTTAGAAATACAAGTTGACAACGAAAATACACAATTGTATAGCTTACAATTAGATCCAATACAGTATGAACATGCATTAGTTTTTAGCAATAAAACAATTTTTAATGATATCATTTATCAGCCAGAACTTGGAAACAGACACTCAAGATTAAAATTAGTTGGATCAAGAAGTGGAGATTGGAACGGAACTTTACATGCTCCTGGATTCTTTTTAAATGAAAATAAAATTAACAACTGGCAGTCATATGTAGATTATAAAAAAGGTGATTTAGTAAATTTTCAAAATCAAACATATTCTGCAAAATATTCAATAGATGGTAGTAATGTATTCCGATTTGATGATTGGAATACTATTAATAATATGCAAACAGGTCTTGTCAAGAATCTTACTAACAAAGCTAGTCAGTTTAAAGATTTTTTTGAATTAGATAATCTTAATTTAGAAGATGGTGTTGATAAGTTAGGTAAAGGAATGATTGGCTTTAATCAGAAAGATTACCTACAAGGGTTAGGATTAGATGACGTCAGCCAAGTAAAATTTTATCAAGGTATGGTAAAACAAAAAGGTACTAGTAGTGCAATTAATAAACTGATTGACGCTGAACTTACAAATTTAGATCAAACCATTAATTATTTTGAAGAATGGGCATTTAGAGTAGGTGAGTATGGAAGCATTGATAGTAATCAAATTGTGGAAACAATAATACCTGAAGAAAATGCAACTAATAACCCTACTGTAATACATTTTCATGCAGATGGTGAATTACCTACTGATACTGATAATGATCATTATCACGTGCAAAGAAAAGATTTATATAGAGTTCCAAATAACTATAATGGTGATTTATTTGCTAGTAGAGATGTTAACACAGTAAAAACAAATGATTTAGATACTGCAGGTTATGCACGACTAGATGATGTAGATTTTACTTTGTTTGATGCTAACGACTTGACTAGTTTAAGCTCTAACATACAAGCACTAGGTAAAGGCAAAAAGATTTGGATTGCAAAAGATACTACTAATACATGGAGTATTAGGCGTGTAGATGAAACTTTAAGTACTGTAACAAAAATACAAAGTACAGGAAATGGTTACTTAATATATACTACAGATATAAATCACGGACTTGTAAAAGATGATTACGTAGTAGTAAGAGCACAACAACCTATTGGAAAAGTTGCTAAGATTTTTGAAGTATCTAGCCCTAATTCGTTTACTTTAGCTGATACTACAACAGAAGCAGAAATAACAAATGTTAATATTCCTATGTACAAACTTAGTAATGTTCGTTATACACAAGCAAGTGATATTAGCAAATTTACTCCAGTCAGTGGATGGGATAATAAGGAACTTGTATACGTTGATAAAGATCTCAACGGCAAATGGAATGTTTTACAAAACACAAGACCATGGACAACCACAGGAATAAAAACTACTGCAAGTGTAACTGCAGATGACAAATTAGGCAGTAGTATAAAAATAAATGCAAATAGTACTCTTGCTATAGCTGGCGCACCTGATCAAGGTTCCGGAGCAATAGTACCTTATGTACGTAGTGAAGGAGGTGCACTATTAGAAAGTAACAGTGTTATAGTCAGCACAATTGGAGATAGTGTTGATAGTTTTGGTGCATCCGTAGCAGTAGGAGTCGACTATGTTGCAGTAGGTGCACCTGATACAGAAAGTTCTAAAGGTGCAGTGTTCACATATTACGTTGATGCTACTGGAACTTTTAATAGAAGACCTTCGATACGTCCTAATGCTTTAGGTTCTTCAGCAAAGTTCGGTACTAGTATAGCAATGAGTGGCAATGGCAGGTATCTCTTCGTAGGATCACCTGGTGATAATAAAATTTATTCTTACACACTTGTTACAATACCGACCTCTAGTATAGTTAGTCACACTATTACTAGTAATGGAGGAACAAATTATTCAATAAATTTTACGCCTATTAGTCAAGAATCGTTAAGTTTAGTTGACGAAAATGGAAAAGTATATCTTCCAAATAAAGACTTTACATGGAACGGTTCACAGATCGTGTTTGCTTCTGGTCCAAGTGCTAGTTTACAGATAGTTGTTAGACAATTAGATTATTTTGCTTTTAGTAGTATGTTAGATCCTTTTGATAGTATGTCAGGCGATGATTATGGTTTTTCAATCGATTGTGATTATTATGGCAGGAATGTTATTATTGGTGCACCAAATGCAGACGTTCCTAATAGCGACAGTACAGTAATATCAAATGCTGGTGAAATAAGTGTCCAATCACAAGTAGTCCAACAATTTGCTGGTGATGGTATTACTAAAGCATTTACCACAATAGAAACTCTACAAACTAAAATATTTGTAGAGGTAGACGGTGTACTACAAACCGAAACTGATAACACAGATGTACCTGTAGAAAACGATGGTAGTAGTATAGGATTTTATACACGCTCTGGCAAAACTATTACATTTAAATATATACCTTCCAGTGGTGCAAGAATTGTAGTATATACTGGCACATACATAGAAAAACAAAAAATATATCAAAACATGACTGGACAAAGTCCTACTCTAAATGAACAATTTGGATATAGTGTTGCTATAGACAGTAACGGGACAACAATTGCAGTTGGTAGTCCAGGTGAAGACGAAACAAATCCAAACACAGGTAGTGTGTTTATATTTCAGGATAGTGGTAAAAATTATGGTTTAGTGACAACTAATACTCCACATAACCAAACTGCCGGTGATACATTTTATATTGATAACAGATTAATTACAGTAACTGATAGTGCAGATAATCCAACTAATCTTGCAAGTGATATTAATAACGCAAATATTCCTGGAGTCACTGCAAGTGTCAATCTTACTGGTGCAATAGAAATATTATCTACAAATACTGAACCATTAAACAAGTTAACAATTAATCCTGGCGGTGGATCAATGTTTTTGCGTGACAATGTTTTTGAAATATTTAAATTTACACAAAAAATAAATCATCCACATGCAAAGCAAAATGAAAATTTTGGTAGGGCAGTAGTATTTGACAAATACTTAGATATTGGGTCTGGAAATTATGGTACTAGGAATCTTGTTATTAGTAGTGATAAAGCAAGTACAATATTAGGTATTGGTTTTGATATAGAAAGTAATTCTAACAAAGCAAATTATTTACAATCTACAACAACGTTTGATAATGGCGGCACTACATTTACAGATAAAAGATCACAAAGCGGAGCCGCTTATGTATATGAATTATTAAGTGCAAACAGTGCTAGTATAACTAACTCAGATAAAATGGTTTTTGCACAACAACTTACAAGCACTAACATAGGTTTATTAGATCAGTTTGGATTTGCAGTGGCTTTTAGTGATAAAAGGATTTTAGTTGGTAGTCCACAAGATGATATAGTTAAAGGATCAACAACAATTACAAATAGCGGAAGTGTATATGAATTTAATAATAATTTAAGGACAAAGAGTTGGTCAATATTACGTAACGAAAGTGATAGAGTAGATGTAACTCAAATAAATCGTGTTGCTTTATATAATAAAAAATCTAATAACATTGATGTCTTTTTGGATTATATTGATCCAGCTAAAGGTAAAGTAGCAGGTGTTGCACAAAGTGAACTAGATTATGTAAGTAGTCAAGATCCTGCATTATATGAAAAAAATCTTTGGAGCTACAAGTATAAAAATAGATTATGGTGGGATACTAGCACTGTTCATTTCTTAAATGTTGAGCAAGGTGATTTAGATTATCGTAAAAATTATTGGGGTACTATGTTTCCGGGTAGTACAATTGATATTTGTGAATGGATAGAAAGTAATGTTCCGCCTAGCGAATATACTGGAGAAGGCACTGTAAGGGATCCTAACTTTTTTACAGTCGCAAATGTGTACAATAGTTCAAGCGATAGTACGAAAATTAAATATTACTTCTGGGTAAAAAATATTACTAGTGTGCCTACAGAAGCTGAATTTAGAACATTAAGTGCAGATAGTGTTCGTAGACTAATAGAAGATCCTAAAGCTCAAGGGCTTCCTTATGTTGCAATTATTGATAAAGATGCAATAGCATTGTACAACTGTAAAGACTATTTTGCAGATAATGATGCAGTTTTTAGTGTAAACTATGATGTTGTTAAAAATGAAGGAGTGTTACATAGTGAATTTGAATTATTTGGTAAAGGTAATACGGACCAAGATATTCCCACAAGACTCTACAATAAGTTGGTGGATAGTCTTGCTGGTGCTGATAGCGTTGGAAATATTGTTCCTGATCCTTTCTTAAGTGAAGTAGAAAAATACGGAGTACTTACACAACCTAGACAAAGTATGTTTGTTAACAGAGCAAGTGCAATAAAAGTTTTAGTGCAATATTGTAATTCTATTTTTGTTACACAACCATTTGCAAGAAATTCTAGTATGACAAAACTTCTAAGTAGTGAAAATATTCCAACCGTAAATAGCGGAGAATACAATGTAAGTGTTGATACTCTTGCTGAAAGAGATTATCTTAATACACTTATACTAACCACAGGCTATAAAGTTTTAGTTTTAGAAGATGAAAATAATAATAACTATTGGACAGTGTACACCTTAAATGCAGACAAAACTTGGTCACTTTCAAACATTCAAGGATACAATACTGCAGATTATTGGTCTTATAAAACCTATTATAAATCTGGATATGATGCAACCACTGTACCAAATTTTCAAGTGCAAAAAGAAGCAGATCTACTTACTTTAACAACTGCAGTCGAGGGCGATATCGCAAAAGTTACTAGCAATGATGAAGGCAACTTTAGCATGTTTAGTCTACAGTCAGATGGAACTTGGGACGAAGTAATAATTGAAAGAGGTACAATACAATTTAACAATAGTTTATATTCATTTACAACATTGAATACAAGTTTTCAAGCCACAGGTTTTGATAATGATGGCTTTGACTTTGGTAGTTTTGATAAAGTACCAACAGAAGAAATAAGGCAAATCATAAATGCTTTAAAAAATGATTTATTTACAGATACATATAAAATTCATATGAACGAATTATTTTTCAGGCTAATGGAGTATGCACTTAATGAAAATACTTTTACAACAGACTGGATGTTTAAAAGTAGTTTTATATCTGTTGCACACAAGTTACGTAGTTTAAATCAGTATAATACTTTTAAATATGATAACACAACTTTTATTGAAAAATTTATAGAAGAAGTAAAGCCCTATAAAACTACAATAAGAGAGTATATTAGCAAGTATGATAAATTAGACACATTTGAAGGTGATACTACAGACTTTGATGTTCATGCTTTTTACGATGAAGAATTACAATTATTCCGTAAACCTAGCGGACAGTATACAGGTGATGAAACAAAATGGACTCAAGGATTAAATAAGCCTTGGGGTGAAAATTATGGATATAAACTAGATTCAATATCATTAGTAAATGCTGGTACCGGGTACATTTCTGATCCTACAGTGACTATAAGTGCACCGCAAATGTCAGGCGGTATACAAGCCACTGCAACGGCAAAAACAAATGGTGATGTAATTATTAGTATCACAGTAACAAATAAAGGAAGTGGTTATACACAAAATCCAACTATTAATATTACTGGTAGTGGAACAGGAGTAAAAGTAAGTCCAAGGCTTGTTAATAATACAACTAGAAGTTTTGATACAACTATAAAATTTGATCGTATAACTTATTCGTCTAGTGTAAAAGATTGGGTAAAAAATACATCTTATGGTCTAAATGATATTGTAGCATACCAGAACACGACAACACTTACGCAAGAAGTTTACAAAGTTACAACGGCTTTTACAAGTGGCGAAACATTTAGCACTGAAGATAATACCGGCACAAGTGTAATGGCAGTATATGCAGATGAGAATTTTACAAATACTGCTGACAGAATAGGCGCATACTATTATCCAACTTCTGGAATGATTGGCGATGATTTAGAATTATTACAAAAAGGGACAGGATATTTAGGAAATAAAGTTACAGGCCCAGGATTTGATCAAAATCCAGGCTTTGATAGTAGTAATTTTGATGTGATAGGATTTGACAACTTTGAGATTGATGAAGAAGGTCTTGCAGTTCTAGCCGGAGTTGATACTGTTTTTAGAGGAACCGAATTTGCCAATGACAAACTTGGCAGTGAGTACTTAGTAAGTGGATATGTTGTATCTGGGTACATAAGTAAATTAAGTGTAGGTTTGGACCCTGAAAGTATAATTATAGATGGATCAGGATTTGTTGACACTTATAACAGTCATGCACCCGAAGAACTTATCCCAGGTAGAGTATATGATACCCTTGACATGGAAGTATACACACATCCAGGACATGATTATGAAGTTGACGGAGGAGCTCCGGATATACAATATACTTCTTTCAGTAATTTCGTTGATAGTTTTAGTAAAGGATACCTTGCACCTGGATATCTTGAAGGCGATTATGTTGCACTTACTGAAACGACAATAAGCCAACGAGATTTCCAATATGGTGATCCTACAAAAAGTTCCGAGGATTATGAATATTTAATTGTGTATCAAAATGACGAGAGAATATACAATTTTACTACAAATTACACAGATAAAACTGTAACTTTATCTAACCCTATATTAGCTACAGATATTATACATGTTTATGCGTATAGTCAAGTAGGTGAAAAAATTGTTGGAGAATATACTGAAATAGGTGACGGAAGTTCAATTTCATTTGTTTTAGGTAATACACCGGAGCTTACAAAACAAACATTAGTTTATGTAGATGGTGTTGAGACAAGCGTCACAATAGGTTCACAAGACGGTAGAACAACAATACTTTTTAGTAGTCCTCCTGATAATGGAGCAAATATCCATATATTTGTTTTTAATCAAGCTACAGACAGAGATGCACCAAGTAAGATAGCGTTACAGACACAAAATTTGACTGCAGGAACATTTACATACAATTTGACTAATACTGTAAATTATGCACAACCATTTACAGGGAACACAGTAGTGGAAGTTGATAACGTAAGATTACGTCCTGCTAACAGTAAATATTATACTGGAGATGGAAGTACTACGCAATTTGTGATTGCAAAAACTGCAGGCGAATCTAACATAGTAAATATTAATGATATTGGTGTTGCAGTAATATCTAAGACAACAGGACAAACATTAAACGCAGTGCGTGATATAGATTACACACTGACTGCGGGTACTGATAACATTACAATGACTACTCCTCCGGCAGATGGTGATAAAGTTATTGTCTATAACAATGCATCTGCAGAATACTCAATTAGTGCAACTGGCACTGAAATTACAATTGCTGATAGTGTAAGTTTCACTAGTAGTAGTGTTATGAGGGTAAACACTTTTTCAAATCACGATTCATATCGTATGCAGACAAAAGTATTTGTAGGCAATGGATCCGGCATAGGAACTTATACTTTAGATAGAGCAGTAGCAAATGTTAATAATTTTTGGATAACACTTAATGGCAGTAGATTGCATCCAGGAGAATATATCACAAACGGAAGTAATATAAATTTAAGTGATACTATACAAACAACTTTAACTGGCTCTAGTTTATTAGTAGTAACACATATAAGCGAGAATACAATTCAGCCAAGCACTGGATTTAGAATATTCTATGATATGAATGGAAACACAGAATACTTAAGACTATCCAAAGATTCTACTACTGAAGTGACTGCTACTGTTTTGCCAACAGATACAAAAATTTATGTAGATGATGTAACTAAATTACCCTTTGCTACACCAGAGAGCGAATTTCCAGGTGTAGTGTTTATAGGCGGAGAACGTATTACATATCATGAAGTTAGTTTAGATGAAAATTATATAACAAATATAAGAAGAGCTACCGCAGGCACTGCAATGGTACAACGTATTACACCAGGATTTTTGGTAGTAGATGGTGGTAAAGACCAAACATTACCTAGTACAAATACACATACTAACACCTGGTATGATACAGGTACTAGCACTGCAGCTGATGGGCTAGGATTACAAAATAGTTCAACACTAAATGCTAATTTCTTAAAAGATAGTGAAGCACAAATACCTAATTTTAGGTTAGAATTAAATGCTTTCGAATATATCATAGGAGACTATGTAGAGGATGGCTACATAGAAATAAGATAATGATGCGTTGATAAATACTATTATATGCATTGAGGTACTAAGGATAAAATAAAATGGCAATAACACTTAGAAATAATAAAAGTCAGGCGCTTACATTTAACGAAATGGACGGCAACTTTACTGATTTAGATGGCAGAGTTACAACACTACAAGGAAATACTGTTCAAACAGTAAATGGAGTAAGTCCAAGTAGTAATGCACTAACTATTACTACTGCTAATATTACTGAAAATACTAATTTATATTATACAGATGCTAGATCAAGAGCTGCAATTAGTATAACTGATAGTGGAGGTGATGGTAGTTTAACTTATAATAGTGGTACAGGAGCAATAGTTTATACTGGACCAAGTGCTTCTGAAGTAAGAGCCCACTTTACAGCAGGTGAAGGTATAGATATATCAACTGGTACAATATCTGCAGAGGATGCTACCGCATCAAATAAGGGTGTAGCATCATTTAGTAGTGATCATTTTACTGTATCATCAGGTGCAGTGACTATTAAAACAGATGGTATCGATGATACACACATTGACTTTGGTACAGGCACAAATCAAGTTAGTACGGCAGATATTCCTGAACAAACAAATTTATACTATACGGATGGTAGAGTAACAACAAGAATAAATGCCACAAGTATTGATGCATTAAGTGACGTTGATATATCAACTTCAGCGCCAAATAACAATGATGTATTAACGTGGAATGCAGTGGATGGTGAATTTCAGCCAGCTGTTGCACCGGGTGCGGCAGGTGGTGAAGCAAATACTGCTAGTAATGTAGGTGCAGGAAGCGGACTTTTTAAAACTAAAGTAGGTTCTGGTTTACAGTTTAAAAGTATTATTGGTACAGCTCCAATTGTTGCCACTGGAAATACAGATGATGTTACTTTAACTTTTGCTCCTAGTGGAGATGTTAATATAGCTTCAAATAAATTAAGAAATGTAACAGATCCAACAAGTGCTCAAGACGCGGCTACTAAAGCATATGTAGATAGTCAAATTAGTGGAGTTAGTACAACTTCAATTACCCAAGGTAACAGTAGTGTTGCAGTGACAGACAGTGGAACTGGACAGGTGGTTACTACTGTTGATGGTACTGCAGAATTAACAATAATTAGTGCAAGTGCAACGTTTGGTGGTAATATAATTATACCAGATGCTGGGTATATAGGTAGTGTAAGTGATGTCGATGCTGTACAAATAGCGGCAAATGGTAATGTCACGCTTAGTCAGGATCTTATTGTTACTGGAGATTTTACAGTAAACGGAACTACTACTACCGTTGCTACAACTAATATGGTAGTTAAGGACAACTTAATTGAACTTAATAATGGTGCATCTAGTAATGCTAATGATAGTGGAATTATTATTGAAAGAGGAAGTACAGGTGACAATGCGTTTATAGGTTGGGATGAATCATCTGATAAATTTAAAGTTGGTACAACAACTGCAACAGGCGCCAGTACTGGTACCCTTTCTATTTCAGCAGGAACACTTGTAGCAAATATCGAAGGAAATGTTACTGGTAACGCTACAGGTAGTTCAGGAAGTTGTACAGGAAACGCAGCCACTGCGACTGCCTTAGCAACTACAAGAGCAATTGCACTTGCCGGTGATGTTGTAGGAACAGCAAACTTCGATGGCAGTGCAGGAATAAGTATTTCTACTACAATTCAAGCCAATAGTGTTGCACTAGGCACGGATACAACTGGTAATTATGTTGCATACTTAACTGCTGGTAATTTAATTGATTTGCAAAACAATACAGGCGAAGGTGCTTATCCTACTATTGACGTAGACTTGTCTGAACTTACAGATGGCACAGACGATATTATAGGATCACAAGACGAAGTAGTTTATCTGGATAACGGAGGTCAGAAACGTAAACTTTTTTCAGAAATAAAAATTGGTCAATTTAACACAGCAAATCAAATTGCATTATCAACTGATACAACAGGAAATTATGTAGCAGCAGGTGCAACATCAGGTAGTGGTATAAGTGGTAGTGTAAGTAGTGAAGGTGGAACATTTACTGTTACATCAAATGCAACTAACGCAAATACTGCTTCAACTATTGTATTCCGTGATGGCAGTGGTAATTTTAGTGCAGGTACTATTACTGCTAGCCTGACAGGAAATGCATCAGGTAGTTCAGGAAGTTGTACAGGAAACGCAGCCACTGCAACGACTGCGACAACTGCAACAAACGTTACAGTAGCAGATGAAAGTAGTGATACAGCATGTAACGTTTTATTTACGACTGCAGCAAGTGGTAATTTACCACCAAAATCAGGTAGTAACTTAACATTTAATAGTGCAACAGGACAACTAGATGCTACAACATTTAATGGTGTTGCAACATCAGCAAAATACGCTGACTTGGCAGAAAAATATACAACTGATGCGGAATATCCTCCAGGAACAATTATGCAAGTGGGAGGAGATGCAGAAACAACTACTGCAGACGAAAATACACAGTATATAGCAGGTGTTATATCTACTAATCCAGCATTTATAATGAATAGTGAATCTGATGGACAAGCAATTGCATTAGCCGGTCGTGTACCAGTAAGGGTAGTTGGCAGTGTTACAAAAGGAGCACCTGTTTTTGTTTTATATGATGGAGTTGCTAGTTCTTCAGGCACAGGAAAATTAGTTGGTATTGCGTTAGAAACAAATAGCAATATAGACGAAAAGAATGTAGAATGTATGCTTAAAGTGTAACTATGAAAGATAACGATATGGAAAAAACGGATATTGAACAACCACAAGAGCCAGATACTGCTTTAAAAGACACTAGTGGCGTGATGATGGAAGGTCACATTCGGATATTTGATCCAGACACAGGTGAAGATTACGTCAATAAAAGAAATGCTATACACTATGAAAATATGAGTGAAGCATTGGCACAAAGTATTTCAAATAAAACTAATGGCTTTATACATGAAATGAGTTTTGGAAATGGTGGCACAAGTGTTGACCCTACAGGTGTAATTACATATTTGCCAGCGAATAGTAGTGGTAGTAATGCTAATCTATATAATCAAACATATTATAAAGTAGTTGATGATAATAGTAGTCTAAATACAGATACTGCTAGAAATAAACTTACAGTAAGTCATACATCTGGACAGATTTACACAGATATAATTGTAAGTTGTTTGCTTGATTATGGAGAACCAAACAGTCAAGCCGCATTTGACAATACAAGTAATTTTAATGATACCTACACATTCGATGAACTTGGATTAAGGAGTTGGACAGGTACAGTAAATACAGGTAATTTGTTAACCCATGTTGTGTTTCATCCTGTACAAAAAAGTTTAAATAGACTAATACAAATAGATTATACAGTTAGAATACAAACACTGACTAATCTTAGTAGTATATAATATGCTAAGTTTATAAAGTGGATAAATATAATTAATGAATAGCGGAGCAACATAAAGATGGCTTATACAGTTAATAAAACCGATGGTACTATATTATCTACAGTAGCAGATGGTACAATCGATACTACAACTGATCTCACACTAATTGGAAAAAATTATGCAGGTTATGGTGAATTTTTTAACGAGAACTTAGTAAAATTATTAGAAAATTTTAGTAATAGTAGTGCACCTAGTAGTCCAGTAGCAGGTCAAATGTGGTGGGACAAAACAAACAATTTATTAAAAGTTTACACAGGAAGTGCATTTAAAACAGTAAGTAGCAGCACAGCAAGTGCAAGTACTCCAAGTAGTAGTGTAACAGGTGACCTTTGGTGGGATACAACGAATGGACAATTAAAAGTTTACAACGGGACTGGTTTTACAACCATTGGTCCTAGTTTTACAAGTGGTACAGGTACTTCTGGTGCAATTGTAGCAACAATTACAGATAACGCCGCATCAGACCATGTAGTTGTACAATTATTCACAAATAATACAATAGTAGCAATAGTAAGCAAAGATACAACATTCACTCCGCAGAGTGCTATATCTGGATTTGCAACAATTAAACCAGGTGTGCAATTATCTACTGCAGTTTCTAATAATAAATTCCAAGGTACCGCAACTGATTCAGATGCATTAGGCGGTATTGCAGCAGCTAACTACTTACGTAGTAATGCAAGTGATAGCACTAGTGGTGTGCTTAGTATTTTAAATGATACTGGCATAGTTGTAGGTGTTGATAGTGATTTTACAGTAGGTGTTAGTGGAAGTGATGTAAGTATTAGTAACGCTACAAGTAATGGAGACATACTTGTTAAAGTAAATGACGGTGGTGTAGTATCAACTGCAATGACATTTGATGGTGCAACCAATAGAGTGCTAGTTGCTGGTGCACCTACTGATGGATTAGGAATTGCAACCAAAGCATATGTTGATTCCCAAGTTTCAGGAAGTGGCAGCTTATTAAAGACTGGTGGCACAATGACTGGAGATATTCTTGTTAGTGGCACAGTAAATTTTGGTAGTGGTAGTACCCCGATTACCACAGTACACGCAACTACTTTTAGTGGATTGGCAAGCAGTGCAAAATATGCTGACTTGGCTGAAAACTTTAGACCAGATGTAGAATATGCACCTGGCACTGTAGTAGCACTAGGTGGAGTAGAAGAAATTACTTCAGTAAACGAAGAATTATCAAACAATGTGTTCGGTGTTATTAGTAAAAGACCAGCATATTTGATGAATAGTGGACAAGAAAAAGGTTCACCAGTAGCGATTGCCGGAAGAGTACCTGTAAGAGTGCTTGGACGCATAAATAAAGGTGATAGACTTGTTAGTGCAGGCAACGGAGTTGCAAGAGCTGCAAGTGAAGATGAATCGATCAATGCTTTTAATGTATTAGGCAGAGCAATCCAAAATAAAACAACAACGGAAGAAGGCACTGTGGAAGCCTTTGTTACAATAAATTAAAAAATACGGAGAATTTAAACAATGGCTTATCAAAGCGGTGACACAATACTAGACAATCACTATAATGATTTTGCTACATCAGTAAACGCGATATGGGGAACTGGTTCAGGAGATCATGGATATGGACAGACTAATACAGTAAGTTCAGTAAGTACAAGTAGTACAGTCCAAGCATCACAATGGACAACATTATTAGCAAGAATGACTAGTTGTGCTTCACACCAAGGAAGTAGTATTACAGGCATTTCTAATCCAAGTGCTGGAAATACAATTAGTGCGTTTACTGCATTAAGTGGTAACGTAACAACTATTAATAATAACAGATTAAATGTTACTTCACGTGCCGGTAACGTAGAATCAAGTTGTAGTACAACAACTAATTTAATTACATCAATAGAACAACGTGGTAGATGGACATGGGGTTCAACTGACCAAGCACGTTTCTTTTTTAACACAGGCGGTAGAATAAGTTGTCGTTGGGATATTTCAGGTTACACAAGTGATACAAAAGCAGAAAGATGGAATACACTAGCAAGTAACTGTGGTACATATTTAATAAATGCACAAAGTTCAGGTAAGTCAGGTGGTGGTGGTAACTCACCAAACATAAACAATACAAACTTAGGATGGCATGATCTTACTGGTTCATATCAAGATGCATTTAGACAGTACGCACAAAGCACCTATACTAATAATAATATTAGATTACAATTATACAAATCTGGTAATGTAGTTTACTTTAGAAGTTATTGGAACGATGATGAAGCAGATCAGACTAGTTGGAATAAATCCATTTATAATGTGCAAGATCAGACAAATGGAACAAAACAGACAATCTTTGGACATGAAGAATCAGAAACAACACATATAGCAGATACGTGGGGCGATGGGCCAACACAATCAGTAGATGCTAACGGATAATAATTAAAGAATTTAATACTTGACAGGCGCTACGGCGCCTGTTATAATGACTGCATGAAAAATCAAGAAGAGTACGCTCGTGAAAGATTCGAGCTTAATAGACAAAAACAAACATTAAAAGAACAACAACAACAAAGACTTACGGTCACATATAATGGTGGAATATTTTTAGTAGATATGACATTACTATCATATTTGTATATGAAAAATGTAAATGCAGGATTATTTCAACAAAGTAAAGAAGACATAATACCGGATAGTTACGATACTCCTATAAAAATAGATGTGCAAGAATTAATAGTCTTATGCGATGAACGTTGGAAAGAAGTCCATAATGATTGGATAGACCAATATGAAGAATTAAAAACTACACGTAAGGCCGGCGATGTCAGCGTCTAAAGGCGTTCTTTTATTATATACAGAAAATAATTCATTAGACTATAAACGTCTAGCAAATTTATCTGCAAGACTTGCTAAACATTATTTGAATGTACCTGCAACTATAGTAAAAATTGATCCTGTCAAAAAAAATACTAGAGTATTCAGATATGATGACGGTACCGAAACTATGGAATGGAATAATATTGGTCGATATAGTGCTTATGATCTTAGTCCATATGATGAAACTTTACTAATAGACACAGATTATTTTATTCAAAATAATAATTTAGGTAATTACTTTGAAACTCCTAATACTTTTTTATGCCATAATAATAGTTGGGATATATCTGGTAACGATGTATTTAGACATGATCAATTTTTAGAAAATGGAGGCAACGGTTTTGAAATGCGTTGGGCTACAGTAGTCTTTTTTAAAAAAAGTATATATGCCAAACAAATATTTGATACTTGGCGTGTTGTATATGAAAATTACAAATACTATAGTAGATTATTTGGATTTAGCGAAACTCCATTTAGAAATGATTTCGCACTAAGCATAGCCCATCAGATATGCAATGGATATAAAAATACAAACACATTTAAACACAGATTACCCGCACTAAGCACTACTGATACAGTTTTGAATTACGGAAATTGTAATTGGCTTATAAAATATAAATTTAAGCAATCCTATAATGTAGTAAGATACAAAGGTGACTTACACGTAATGAACAAAAGATGTATACTTCATAGTGACCTTTATAGTAAATTATGGAATAGTGTATGAGAGAAAAAACCTATCAACAAGGATATTTAACTTTTGCACAAGGTGAAATGTATCTGAAATGTGCATACTTACTGGCTTTAAGTATTAAAACATATTGTACTATAAACAAATTTGCAGTGGTTGTAGATGAAAATACAAAAGTGCCTTCGAACATGGCAGAAATATTTGACGAAGTAATTGTTATTCCCACCATGGATCCATTTGCTAACGAATGTTTAGCATGGGAACTTACCCCTTTTAAAGAAACCTTTAAGGTAGAAAGTGATATGATTATTACTAGTAATATAGATCATTGGTGGCATGGAGTAAGATTGAAAAACATTTGTTTTACAACAAAAGTGTGTAATTACAGAGGCGAATATGCTAATGATTATATATATAGAAAAATGTGGTATGAAAATTATATGTTGAATGGTTACAACGGCTTTATGTATTTTAGACATTGTGAAGAAACACAAAAGTTTTTTAAAAATTGTAAAATAGTTTTGAATAACTTTCATATATATAAAAATAAAATATTAAAAAATTGTAGACATGAGGTTGCAGACACAGATGTGTTTATGAGTATAGTAGCGACCGAACTAGGTAAAGAAAATTTTTATTTGCCAAGCCTTTGTTATCCTACTTTTACGCATATGAAATCGCACATAAATAATTTTGCTACAGACGATTGGCGTAATGCTTGTAGTTGGGCATTAACAGATGATAAAATTTTTTTAGTAAACGGATATGCACAAACAATACCTTTTCATTATTTTCATAAAGATTTTTGTACACAAGAGTTAGTAAAAAGATATGAGCAGTTTCTTTGATATAGTAGATGTTTTTGAAGCAGTCCCTCCTCCTGAAATACGTTTGTATTATAATCTTGATGGTTCTATTTTAAAAACTGCATATGTTGCTAAAGAAGTTGCAGAAAAAGAACCATATATTGTAATTACACAAGAACAATATGATGGTTTAAATAGAAAACTAAATTTTGTAATTGACGATGAACTAGTTTATGTGGAGAAAAAATTAAAACTCTGGTATTTAACACAAGCAGAATTAGAAAGGAATCCATACGTATGCAAACAGCAACTGACATCCAAAGAGGAATAGATAGCTTTGAAGTGCTACGACCTTTTGGTCCTTGTATTGTTAAAGCTAAAATACCCGAACAAGTATTACTAGACTTAATACAAGTATTTGAAAAAAATGGTGACGCAAAAGATCATAGCATGGAGTTAGCAGGCAATATGGTTCGTGAATTTACTATTGATGATAAAATACTTAACCCTGAACAAGCACAAAGATTTGTACAAATGTTAGCAGATGGTAGTGCAGAAGTATATAAGGCAGGTAAAAAAGTACGTTGGGAAAATACGAGACGATATGTTACAAAAAGACACGTAGATCTTGTAGATCCTCGGATGGACAATATGCAATTAAGTTGTGCTATACACAGTAGTTGGGGTAATATAAGTGTAGCTGGCGATTTTAATCCATCTCATAGTCATGCTGGTATGATAAGTGGTGTAGGATATTTGCGTTTACCAGATAATATAGAACAAGAATGGGAAAATGAAGATCATGATCCTAGTGTCGGTATGATTAATTTTATTAATGGTAGTACTTTGCCTTTGGATTCAAACAGTACTAGATTTAGACCTGCAATAGGAGATATATATTTCTTTCCTGCATGGCTTACACATCAAGTTTATCCATTTCGTAGTGAAGGTGAAAGATGGAGTTTTAGTTTTAATACCACTATTGAAAATTTACATGATGATACAGATCTTACAAATGCAGATAAAAAAATAATTAAAGAAGGTTATAATGACAAAAGTTGATGTTGCTGACTTAGATTGTATATATCTAAGTTATGATGAGCCTATGAAAGAAGAGTTTTGGGTTAAGATTCAAAATATGGTTCCGTGGGCTAAAAGAGTAGATGGAGTCGAAGGAAGCGATGCGGCTCATAAAGCAGCGGCAAAGGCAAGTGATACAGAACGTTTTGTATTATTAGATGGCGATAATATGCCTTATCCTGAATTCTTTGATATAACTTTGGATATAAAAGATGAATATAAAGATTGCGTTTTCCGTTGGAAAGCAATAAATGCAATAAACGGATTGATGTACGGAAACGGAGGTATTAGTTGCTGGACACGTAGTTTTGTAAATAAAATGAAAACACATGAAAACAGTGATGGTGCAGACGAAAATGAAGTAGAATTTTGTTATGATCCAAAATACCTTGCGATGAATAATGTATATAGTACTACACATCCTAATGGTGATGCATTTCATTCCTGGAGAGCAGGATTTAGAGAAGGTGTAAAAATGTGTCTTAATAGAGGCACAAAACCTACATTAATAGAATTTAATGAAATGGTGCATAAGAGTAATTTCGATAGACTAAGCGTATGGCATAACATAGGGGCAGATGCAAATTTTGGCGATTATTGTATTGCAGGTGCTAGATATGGTACTTATAGAACAATGCTTACTGAATGGGACTATACGGAAGTACAGGACTTTTATCACTTAGGAGAGATATATTCTGAATGGAAAGGTATTGACCAATTAAAAATTAACAACCTACTACAAACACGTTTAGGATTACATATAAGTGAGTTTACAAGTGAACAAAGTAAGTTCTTCAAAAAAAATTACCTGCAGACACATAGACAAACTGATCCAATGAGATTAGAAATTGATTCTATACGTAGTGCAGAAGGCTGGTAATGAGTGATTATTACAACGATGCATTAGTTGCCAAGGCTAAATTAGCAAATGTAAGTGACAGTTTCTGTTTAGCTAAATGGAAACAAGTAAGTTTACATTTGACTACTGGACATACTAATAGTTGTTATCATCCTCCACTGCATAAAATTCCTATTGCTCCGCTTTGGGATAATCCTAGTGCTTTACATAATACTGAACACAAAAAACAAAGCCGTAAAGAGATGATTAAAGGAATAAAGTGTACAGACTGTAATTATTGTTGGAATATTGAAGCACAAGGAAATTTAAGTGACAGGCATTATCGTAGTGGTGAACCTTGGGCTATGGATACCTTTGACGACATTGTTAATAATCCTGAGGCAGATGTAAATCCTAGCTACGTAGAAGTAAATTTTAATAATGTATGTAATCTAGCCTGTAGTTATTGTTCACCTCAATTTAGTAGCACATGGACAAAAGAATCAAAAGAATTTGGTGCTTGGCCTACTAGTACACCACATAATGACCCTACACATTTTGTAGGAGATCGTCGTGCAATTGCTAACAGAGAAGATAATCCTTATAGAGAAGCATTTTGGCGTTGGTGGCCTGACTTATATAAAGATTTAAAACATTTTCGTATGACAGGTGGCGAACCTACTATGGATCCAAACACTTATCGAGTGTTTGATTATGTCCTTAAGAACCCTAAAACAGATTTACATCTCAATACAACAAGTAATTTTTCTGTACAAGAAAAAATATGGCAAAAATACAAGTCGTATGTCCAGCGGCTATGTGAAGGTCAACAAATAGAGCATTTTATGCAGTTTGTCAGTCTTGATACTTGGGGTTCTCAAGCAGAATATATTAGACATGGGTTAAATTTTGACCTTGCGATAAATAGATGTGAAGAGTTTGTAAGAGATGTTCCATATAGAAGCAGTCTTACATTCATCGTCACAATGAATAATCTAAGTATCCTTTCATTAAAAAAACTTTTAGAGTACATTGTGTACTTACGAAAAACATATACAGATACATATCAACGTATATGGTTCGATACGCCTCTTCTGTATACGCCAGAATGGCAAAGTTTACAAATATTACCTCAAGAGTATAGTGTTATAATGGATGAGGTAATAAAATATATGGAGGAAAACTTAGATGAAATGCATGGATTTAAGGACTATGAAGTGCTTAAAATGAAAAGAGATAGAGACTGGATGTTGTTAGGGACTAATAATGTAGAACGTAAAAGAGGTGACTTTTACAAATTTTTTACAGAGCATGATAAACGTCGTAATACAAATTTTTTAAAAACTTTTCCTGAAATGGAAAATTTTTGGTCACAATGTATGTATTGGAGTAATAAGTGATTGACTTATTATTACTAAATGTTCCTCGTATTAGTTTAGTATATCCGCCAGCTGGCACTAGTCTGCTAAAAGGAGTGGTAGAACAGCAAGGATTTACTTGTACTGTAAAAGATTCTAACTTTGAATTATTGGATAGTATAAAAAATGATGAAGATTTTGAAGAAATAACAAATTATTTTACAATTCCTAATGCGGAGGTTACTACACATTGTCAAAAAATTATAGATCAATGGTATACTGATCTAGTAAATTATATTTTAAAACTAAATCCAAGACATGTTGGCATTAGTGTTTTTACGTTTGAATGTCAAGTGGCAACTAGGGAATTATGTAAACTATTACGTGCAGTATATAAAGGTAAGATTATAATTGGAGGTGCTGGATTAAGCACAACAGGCATAGCAACACAAGTTAACGATTTTGGAAACATGTTGTTATCAAGCAAACAGGTTGATTATTATGTACGCGGTGAAGGTGAACATGCATTAATAGATATATTAAAAGAAAATACAGGAAGTGGTATTAATAACGACAACTATGTACAAATAGAAGATCTAAATAGCCTTGCTTATCCTAATTACGATGACGTAATTAAATATGAATATCATTATAGTATAGAAAATATACAATTACCAATTACTACAAGTAGAGGATGTGTAAGAAGGTGTAGTTTTTGTGATATACATGCATTTTGGAAAAAGTATACATATAGATCTGGAGAAAATATAGCTGGTGAGATGATTTCACATTACGAAAAGTATGGAGTACGTGATTTTTTCTTTACAGATAGTCTAATAAACGGAAATTTAAAAAGTTTTCGACAACTATGTGACTGGTTAGTAAACTATTATGAAGCTAATAATCTTCCTGACAAATTTTTTAGTTGGGGAGGTCAATGGATTGTGAGGACAGAAAAACATTTAAGTCCAGATGACTATAAAAAAGCCGCAAGGAGTGGAATGAATGGGTTAGCAATGGGCGTAGAAAGCCTAAGTGAACAAATAAGAAAAGATATGAATAAAGGGTTTAAAAATGTTGATATTGATTATACACTAGAGCAGTTTAGATTGCACGGTATAAATTGTTATTTCCTAATGATAGTAGGGTATCCTACTGAAAAAGAAGAACATCATTTAGAAACAATGCAAATGTTTACAAAATATCAAGGTTATGCAATTGACGGAACAATATTTGGTGTGAACTTAGGAGGAACTTTAAGCATAGACGAAGGAAGTCCTTTACATAAAGGCAGTATACACTTTGGATTAGAGCCAACAACAGAAAATGAAGAATTATTTGGTTTAGATTGGACAAGCAAAGAAAATCCAAAACTTACTTTACTAGAAAGAATAAATCGACGAATAGACCTACAAGAATTACTTATGGATTTAGGTTATACTGTATGGAATGGTGATCATCAATTAAAAAGACTTAAAGCAAGTTATGAGCGTATTAAACAAAATACCTATCACTTTAAAGATATACTACACTCATAGTGGACACACAAATGGCTGGCCTTTGTGTAGAATATTATGGGATAATAAACAAGTAGCAAACTTTAAAGCGGATGGACAAGAAATAGAGTTTACAGTACTCCCTAAACCTGAAGGTATCAGTACACTTATAGTAGAACATTATGGGAAAAATGTATATACTGAACATGATAAATTTATAGAAGTAATTGCAATGAGAGTGAATAACATACCATTAAAAAATATACTATGGGAATCAACACAATATCCAATAACTGCACCCTGGGACGAGCCGTGGCAAGAAGACGGAAATTTATATCTCGGACATAATGGTCATATTGTTTGGAAATTTAATAATCCTATGTTGTTAGATATACAAAAAAGATTAGGAGTACGGAGACGTACTCAAGAAGGACAGGAAAGTACAAAACAAGTGTTAAATGAAATAAAAGAATATTTTAAAAATGAAAAAGATAGATAATTTTTTTACTAAAAAAGATTGCGAATGGTTTTTGTGGTATAATACTATTTTACCTGACACAAGAGATAATGGATTGCGTTTAATGAGTATGACACACTTTGCACAACCATTTTTTGCACGTAAACTTACGGATTTACATAAACGTTTGCCAGATAATGAAGAAATTACTACATTAAATATTAATTTTGACTATGGAGCAGGTGGGATACATAGTGATGGATATATTGAACATGATAAGAATGATGAAATTGCCAACAGTTATCTTATTCCTATTATAGTAAATGAAGTAGACAAATATTATACAATTGTATTTGATCAAGTTAGTAAGGAAGCAGTTACATTCAACGGCGAAACAGGTTTAGGAGATAAAGGTATAACCACTTATAAGCAAATTACTAGTGATGATTTTGGTCTAAGCAACGAACCTTTTGATAAAGAAATTTATGACATGTATCTTACTCATTTAAACTACAATGCTTTAAAAGGACTGACAGTAGCACATGTACATGAATGGACACTAGGAAGTGCAATGACATGGCCCAGACAGAATTTTCATGTAAGTGCAAACTTTGTAAATAAAAATACTAGAGCAAGTGTGTTAATTACAACGAGATACAAATGTTAGAATTTGATTTTAAAAACAATGGTAGTATCGTTTATGATATCGAAATAAAAGACAGAGGAGCTAAGATACGTTTTTATGGAAAAAACTACAATACAAATACTGATGATTATGTTATAATAGAAAATATATATTATAAAGACTTAATACTTCCAGAACTATTAGAATTCAGTAAAATGACTACAGATAACAAAGATTATAAAGAATTGACTAATGTAAATTATATAAGTTTTAATGGCATATGGGAAATTAAGTTTACAGACAATGATTTGAAACAGATATTAAAGAAAAAATTGACATGAGTGAAGGAAATCCTGCAAATAATTTAGAAGTTTTACAAAACACTTTACCTCCTTTGGAGTTTAAAAAACTTCATTTAGATAAACGTAGTAGTAGTTTTTGTGGTGCGAAATGGTACAATGCAACAATATGGCTTGGTAGTGGTATGACGACTAGTTGTCATCATCCTTTGCCACATAAAATTGATCCTATTGCAGTACAAACTAATCCAAAATTATTACATAACACACCTGAGAAAAAGGAACAGAGGCGTCAAATGCAGTGTGGTGAACGTCCTAGTGGATGTGAATACTGTTGGAAAATTGAAGATATGGGCTCACAACATGTTAGTGATAGAGTTTATAAAAGTTGGATATATACAGATGAGGAACTTACTGATGCATTTACAAGAGACTATAATGAAGATTTTGAACTTAGAAGCCTTGAGATCGCCTTTGACAGGACATGCAATTTTGCTTGTAGTTATTGCAATCCTGCGTTTTCAAGCACTTGGGTAAAAGATCTTAAAAAAGACGGACCATATAAAAACTTACAAAGTGATGGAAGAGGACACTTTACACATCCACACGATTCTAATCAATTGTATGGATATCAAGAATTTAATCCTTATGTGGAAGCGTTTTTTAAATGGTGGGATAGTGACTTACATAAAACACTTAGGCAATTAAGAGTGACTGGCGGGGAGCCGTTAATGAGCCCAGATCTTTGGAAACTTATAGAATGGTTTGAAAAGAATGGAGATAAAAGTACGACAAGTCTAGCAATAAACAGTAATTTGGTTGCAAAGCCTGAACTGATACAACGTCTAATAAATGTTAAACGACATCTGCCTAGTTTAGCCGTTTATACAAGTGCAGAAGCAATAGGTGGGGCGGCAGAATACATACGTGATGGAATGAACTTTACACAATGGTGGGATAATATATGTCGTTTACACGAAGCAGATATCGATACACATTGTATGTGTACAATAAATGCACTTTGTTTAGAAACATTACCTGACTTAGTAGAACGCATTATGAAGCAACGCAAAGAGTATGGTATGCGTTTCGCAGTTATGAGCTTTAATATATTACGTTTTCCTAGTTTTCAAAGTCCATTAGTTTTACCAGATAATATTAAACTGAGACACGTAGATAGATTAAAGCAATTACGTAAAACTTATGCACCTAAATTGTTAAATAGAACAGATTGCTTTCATGAATTTGAATTAGGACAATTAGATAGATTAATAGAATATATACAAGTAGTAGATAAACCTCACAGCGAAGGATTTGATATGCCTAGATTACATAATGATTTTAGAAAGTTTTATCAGCAATATGATATAAGAAGAAATAAAAATTTTCCTAAAACTTTTCCAGAACTAGAGGAATGGTATGAAACACTATGACAGATGACTTAGACAATTACTATAAAAATTATGATTACCATACACGTAAACCTGTTTATGTTAAGATTGAAGATTTAAATGAAACACAACGTAGTAGACTTTTGACTAGTAAAAGTTTTTGTATACTTCCATGGGTACACCTACATGCATTTCCAACAGGTGAAGCATATCCTTGTTGTTTAGCACGTATGGATCAACCTCTTGGTTCGCTACGTGAAAGTTCAATGAAAGAAATATGGAACAGTACTGATCTTAAAAAAATGAGAGAAAATATGATGCAAGACAAATCTTGTAATCAGTGTACTAAATGTTATGAGCAAGAAGAAAATGGTTTTGTAAGTATGCGTTATAGTGCTAACAAAAATCATGGCCATCATATTACAAGAGTCGACGAAACTGAACAGGATGGGTATTACAAAGATTTCAAATTAACTTATTATGATATCCGTTTTAGTAACTTATGTAATTTAAGTTGTAGATCATGTGGTGATATTTTTAGCAGTAACTGGGTAAAGGAAGCAAAAAAATATGGTTGGTTAAAACCAAGCCATCCTAATGTAAGTTATGCTGGCAAATACGAAATGGATATGTGGGAGCAACTGCAACCTCATTTGGATAGTATCGAAAATGTTTACTTTGCCGGCGGTGAACCGCTAATGATGAAGGAACATTATAATTTATTAAATGCACTTATTGAAAGAGGTAGAACAGATGTACGTCTAAACTACAATACAAATTTTACGGAATTAATATTTAAAAAACAAGATGTACTAGAATTATGGAATAAGTTTGATGTAGTAAGTATTGGTGCTAGTTTAGATGCAAGTTACGACAGAGGCGAACTTATGCGTAAAGGTACAAATTGGACTAAAGTTGTAGAAAATCGCAAACGTATGTTAGAGATTTGTCCAACCGTAGATTTTTATATTAGTACAACTCTTAGTGTAATGAATGTTTATCATATATTGGATCTGCATAAAGAATGGACTGAACTTGGACTAATTAAAGCACAGGATTTTAATGTCAATATACTTCAAGATCCTGAACGTTTTAGAATAGATATACTACCAACAGATATGAAACAGGAAATTAACGACTTATATAAAGAACACATAGAATGGTTAGAACCACAGGATAATCTTACTCGTGCAACAAATGGATTTAAAAGTGCAATTACTTTTATGAATGCAAAAGATAATAGTGCATTAATCGATGATTTTGTAAAACGTACAGACGAAATGGATCGCTTTAGGAACGAAGGATTCTTTTCAGTATTTCCAGAATTAGAAAGACTTCGAAAGTATGTCAAGTAAATGTATTCTTCCATGGATTAGTATAGAAACAACACCTTCAGGCACAACAAGGCCTTGTTGTTTATATACAGATGAAATCCCAAATGTAAACTTAGCTACTTCAACATTACAAGATGCTTTTAATAGTAAATTTATGCGTAATTTAAGACGTGCTTTTAGGCGTGGCGAAAAACCTGAGGGTTGTAGAAACTGTTGGCGTGAAGAAGACGCAGGTAAAAAGTCAAAACGACAATATATGCTTGAAAAGTTTAGTGATATTAATGTACAATACAAAGATAATAATGGTGAAGATTTAGTATTTTTAGATCTTAAACTAGGTAATATTTGTAATCTAAAATGTCGTATTTGTGGAAGCTGGAGTAGTAGCAAATGGGCACAAGAAGAATTAGACTATGTAGAAGATTCTACAAATCATATTGCAAAAAAATGGTTAAAGGATGGACAGTGGCCCAGAAAGAGTCCACGTTTTTGGGATAATATAGATGAATTGTTGCCTCAAATAAAATATTTTGAATTTACTGGTGGCGAACCGTGGATGATAAAACAACATTTTGAATTATTACAAAATGCCGTAAATAAAGATTATGCCAAAAATATTGATATACACTACAATACGAATACAACACAGTTTCCTAAAGATCCGACTATATGGAAACATTTCAAAAATGTACAAATTGCTTTCAGTGTTGATAATACAGGAGAACGTTTTGAGTATGAACGTTATGGAGCAAAATGGAAAACGTCTAATGCAAATATTAAAAAGGTACACGCCCTAAGAGAAAAAGGTTATCCTATTACTACACAACTATGTTGTACATGGAATATACAAAATATTTTTTATTTAGATGAAATACTTACGTGGGCAAAAACAATGACTTTCGATAGCATACATTTCAATGTAATGCACGATCCATGGGAATTTAGTTTAAGCAAAACACCTATTCATGCACGTAGTCCTATTATGTTGTATTTACAAAAGCAACAAATTTTGCATAGACAATATAAAAATGATATTATCGCATTGAAAACGTTAGTAGAAAAAGCGAACATGAACGAAACACCTGAAGAACCAGAGACCGGTCAATCACTTCATAAAAAATTAAGACAAACTGATTTGTATCGTAATCAAAACTTTGCACTTAGTCATACAAAAATAGCACAAGCAATAAAATATGAACTCTAAGCCAGAAAATTTATGTATGGCTCCTTGGACCCATACTTATCTGAGTCCGCAAACAGAACGCAGATTATGTTGTGCTAGTAGAGAACCTGCACAAAATTTTAAACAATACATCGATACAACGGAAGGTACTAATGAATATAAACCGTCTACGCTAGAAGAATATTGGAACGGTGAAAATATTAGACGTATTCGTATGCAAATGTTAAACAATGTAGTACCACCTGAATGTGTAGTGTGTGATAAAAAATTATTAAATCAAGATGTATATAGAGATTACTTTAATCATTTATTTGCACATAAATGGAATGACGTCGTTGAAAATACACAAGATAATGGATATACGACTATGAAACCAATTAGTTGGGACTATCGTTTTAGTAATTTATGTAACTTTAAATGTAGAATGTGTGGGCCTATGTTAAGTAGTGCTTGGGAAACAGAAGCACGTAAACAGGATAAAATAGAACCTTGGATGGAAAAGTCAGTAAAGACTAAAATTGAAACATTTCAAAAGGACACCGTTGAAAAGGAGTTTAACACTGCAGTTGAAGAACATAGAATTGAAGAAGTCTATTGGGTTGGCGGTGAACCACTTATGTATGAGCAACATTGGCGTTATATGCAACGTATTATTGAATTAGGTGATGGACCAGGACTATATGCAAGATATAATACAAATTTACATAGAGTAAATTACAAAGGGGTAAATTTGTATCAAGACATTTTAGATAATATACGTGATTGGCAAATATGTGCAAGTTTAGATGGAACTAGTGAAGTAGGTGAATACATAAGGACAGGATTAGTATATGATACATGGAAGAAAAATTTTGAACAAGGATTAGCACATGCAAGAAATAAACGCATGATGCGTATTGATTTTACATTAACCTTACCTGGACTATTTGATATTGTAAATATATGTAGGTTAGCTAGAGAATATGATGTAGATATATTAGCAAAAGTAGTATTTGCATTTACTCCAGATATTGCAATGAGTCCTCTTTTTTTACCTAGAGATATTTTGCACTATATAGTCAATAGTTTACTATTGACAAGTGAAGTAGATAATAGTACAATAATAAACATGCTCAAAAGTTTATTGGATAGACCAACATTTGAAGAAGAATTTCCTAATGAATATAAAAAAGCAAGAATAAAAGGCAAATGGCGTATGCAGGCAATGGATAATTTACGAGGTGGAATGAAGTTTGTAGATACTTTGAAAGATTACAAGGCAAAAGAATTTTGGAATGGAATTTGTTAAATGAAAGTTTTAATATTTGGATTACCAGGAAGTGGTAAAAGTACACTAGCAGAACCATTTGCCAAACTTATAAATGGTGTGTGGATAAATGCAGATAAAGTAAGAGCACAATATAATGATTGGGATTTTTCTCCAGAAGGAAGAATACGTCAAGCACAACGTATGAGATATCTAAGTGATGGTGTAGTCCTAGCAGGTAAGATAGCAGTAGCTGATTTTATTTGTCCAACAATAAAAGCAAGAGAAGAATTTTCTGCTGATTATACAGTATGGATGGATACTATTAAACAAGGACGTTACGAAGATACAAATAAAATATTCGAAAAACCAACACAAGTAAATTATCAAGTGGCTAAATGGTTTGATGATACACATGCACAGTTAGCAGATGTTGTAAAAGGTTATATTAATCGTGACGAAAAATGAATAAAATTATAACTCTTGGTTGTAGTTTAACACAACAGGAAGGTTTAGCAAATAAACTGAGCGAACTTTTAAATATGCAGTTATTTAATCTTGCACAAGGATCAGGAGACAACCTGTTACAAATAGAAAAATTACAAGATTTTATATTAGATAATGATTTAAAAAAAGATGATATAATAGTTTGGCAAATAACAGATGTAACACGAAGACACAAAAATGTAAAGATGGATCAGTGGGAAACTGTAAAAGATATACAAAGAAAATTTTATACACCTAAGGACACTGCCCACTTTTATCTAAAGCGAAGAAATATGATAGATAAAAAACGGCGTATAGCATTGCTGCATAATAGTCCGAATGTAGAGATGATTGACTATGACAACAATTCAGCTATACATACAATTATTTCTACAATGATTATGCTTAATAAGATATGTAAGTTATATGTTTGGTTTGGATGGGATAAAGTCTTATCGCCACTGCAGTTTGAAATATTTTTTAAAATGCTTACAACAAAAAAAATTGCATTTAATAAAAAATTTTATGTAAACTGGGCACACAACAATCGTTATAATTTTAGATACGATAACTTACACCCTGATCAGGAATGTGCGGAAGTATTTGCTGAAAAAATATTATATAAAGATTTGGTAATGAAATTAATGATAAAGGAGAAAAGTTATATTTGACTGGAAAAAACCTACAGTCCAAATGCTAGGTAGATGGCAACCATGGCATGAAGGACATAGTGAACTTTTTGAAAAGGCATTAGAGAAAACGGGTCAAGTGCTAATTATGGTACGAGACGTACAAGGTGCTGATGCGGGTATGGGTAACACAGATAACCCGTTTGATTTTGATAAAGTAAGTAATGATATAGCGGGTGTTTTATTTCAAAAAGGTTATATTATTGGAGAAGAGTTTGAAATAATGCTTGTGCCTAATATTGTAGATATAAGTTATGGACGAGGTGTAGGTTATACATTTACAGAACATGACTTAGGAGAACGTATACATAGTATTAGTGCAACAAAAATTAGGCATGACATGCGTAAAGTAGGTTTGTTAACATAATGATAGTTGTTATGGGCAGTGGTGAAGGAACAAATTTTCAAGCTCTTGCTAAACATATTAGTATAGATTTAGTAATCACGAATAATAAAAATGCAAATATTGTAAACAGAGCAAAAAATTTAGGTGTCAAATACATTATAAGTAAAGATCAATATGAAAGTCACGTGCCTGTAAATACAAAACTTGTCATACTAGCAGGTTTTATGAAACTACTAAGTCCTGGTTTTGTTGATAAATTTAAAATAGTGAATATTCATCCTAGTCTGTTGCCAAGTTTCAGAGGTATAGATGCAATTGGACAAGCACTAGATGCAGGTGTAAAATTTACAGGTTGTACAGTACATTGGGTAGATAAAGGAATTGACACAGGCAAAATTATAGATCAATTGGTTTGCCCGATAGGTCCTAATGATAATAAAATTAATTTACAACAAAAAATACAAAAATTAGAACATAAAATTTATCCTGCAATTGTTAAGGAGTTGATACATGATAAGTTGGATTAAAAATATTATTAATAAAATTAAAATGGAAATAAGGTATCGTAAACGTTTAAAAGAACTAAGAAAACGAGACCCGTTTATATACAAATGATACTAGGACTCAGTGCAGGCTTTCATGATGCTGGAGCCACTTTGATAGATAAAACAAATGGCGAGATACTATTTGCTGGCCATGCGGAAAGGTATAGTGGTGTAAAAAATGATGCTAATCTAAATCAAGAACTTATAGATGATGCCCTAAGTTACGGTAAGCCTAATAACATAGCATGGTATGAAAAAACGTGGTTAAAAAGGACTAGGCAACTGTACAGTGGCGAATGGCGTAAAGCAATAGATTTTAGCACTAGTCCTAAAAAACTAATAAAACCTTTCATGGGCAAAATACCTATACATAGTTATGGACATCATAAATGCCATGCTGCGGCAGGTTTTCAAACTAGTCCATATAAAAATGCAATTGCAATAGTAGTTGATGCTATAGGAGAATGGGACACAATCAGTGTATGGGAATGTAGTTATAAACCTGTATACTTAGGTCGCCCTAAAGCAACTTACAAAAAAATATGGAATCAAATTTATCCACACAGTATAGGATTATATTATAGTGCCATTACTAAGTACATAGGGCTAAAACCTATGGAAGATGAGTATATAACAATGGGTATGGCAGCTTATGGTAAAGCATATTTGCAATCATATGAAAAAAATAAAATGCTTGTTGACCTAGATAAAATAGAGTTTGTAGATAATTTTCATGCAGGTATCGAAGAGGATTATTTTGTTGGTAGTGGACTAGATAAATTTGATGTAGCCGCTGGCGCACAAAAAGTAGTTGAACAATTATTAAGAGGATTATTTGAACGTTTTGTTACAAGACAAACAAACGTTGTATTCATGGGCGGTGTAGCACTTAATTGTGTAGCAAATGCTATGCTAGAAGGCCATTGTAAAGATTTGTGGATTATGCCAAACCCGGGAGACTGTGGTAGTAGTCTAGGAGCGGCGGCACTACAATACGGAAAAAAATTACGTTGGAAAGGTCCATACTTAGGACATAATATACCAGGAGAGTATCCGATTGACGCTATTATAGGCGGCTTAATGTCAGATAAGATTGTAGGCGTCGCAAGTGGTAGAGCAGAATTTGGACCTAGAGCATTAGGTACTAGAAGCCTACTTGCAGATCCACGTGGACACGATATTAAAGATAAAGTAAATAATATTAAGAAAAGACAAAAATTTAGACCTTTTGCTCCTATGATTCTTGAAGAACATTTTAAAGATGAATTTAGAGTATACAAAAAACAAAAAGAACCATATATGCAAAGTGTTTATAAGTGTTTGAATCCTGAATTATATCCAGCTATAGTACACCAAGATGGAACAAGTAGGGTACAAACTGTAGGTAAAAATGATCATCCAGATGTGAGACGACTATTAGAAAAATGGTATTTCATGACAGGGTGTCCAATGTTGTTAAACACGAGTTTAAATATAAAAGGGGAACCTATGGTTAACAATAGAGCAGACGCAGATAAATTTGAAAAAAGATATAATGTCAAGGTATGTAGTTAAATGTTAGATTCAGAAAGACAAAATATTTTAAGACAAAATGTAATAAGAGCATTACAAAATGTTTATGATCCTGAAATGCCTAGTGTTAGTGTATATGATTTAGGCTTAATATATAAACTAGAAGTTTTTGAAGATGCAAGTGTTTTGTGTACACATACACTTACCAGTATGGCATGTCCATTTGCAGATGAAATTTGTGCAGATATTGAAAATGCAGTTACTACTACACCTGGCGTAAAATCATGTAACAGACAATTAGTTTTTGAACCTATGTTTACAATGGAAATGGTCCCAGAAGAAACAAGACTAATAATGGGTTGGTATTAATGCCTCCGAAAATTAAAATTGCACCTAAAGATATTTCAATTACTTTCGATCCCGGTGCAAGAGGTAGTTTTTTATATGTTTTTTTACAAGGAAAATTACAAAATCATGACTACGAATTTAACGTGGTTATTCCTTCAGAGTACAAACACACTATAAATCCAAAAGCAATTGCAAAATTTAAATATAGGATTTTTGTAAAGTTAGATTTACAAATGTTAGATGTATGGTTATTTAATTTTTGGCAAAAAATTATTACTAATGAAGCTTATAGTTTTCCAGGAGAATATGATGATGTCTATCAGGAAAAAACATTTAACAAATTATATAAAAGTGCAAGAAACGCATATAATTATTCTATTGAAAGTGATCTAAGTTGTTTTAATTATATCGTACCATTCAGTAGGACTTTTAATTGGGAATATTTAAGTGATTTATACTTTAGTATAAACAATAAATTACCAACAAATAAAGAAATAATTGAGGATACTAATAAAATAAGTTGCGAAACAAATACTGCATGTAAAGTTGTAAAAGAAATAATAAGATTGGAAGATATTTTACAAGTAAATGGTTATGTTTTTACAAAAAATATGTACGATTTATATCTAGATTGCTTGAATAATAATGATATGAGAATATTGGAAAAAAATTTAGTAAAGTCTAATTATACGCAAGGCGAGTTTAGTTTATAATGTTTGATATATTTTGTATGCAAATGGGCGGACATACTAATTTACCCGCACATACACAATTCACAAGATATAATAATACACATTTAGCCACCATAAAACGTATAGTGAAAAAAGCTAATACAGAGTACGTTTGGGTAGTAAGTGATATTTGTGATTATAGTAATTTTGATTTCACTTGGCAACCTACTCCATGGGAAGCAGATCAAATACATTGTTGGGCAAGTAATGATCAACAATATGGTGATACTTTTTTGATACCTGTAAGTGCATTTAAGCGTCAATTAGATAACCTTAAAGTTTTAGGATGGTATAGACATATAAACTGGCATACAAATGGTGTCCCAAGAACTACATTAGGTAACATGTATGACTGGGTTTTAGCTAACAATCAACAAAAGGTTAATTTTAATCCTCCTTTATGGGAAAAACGTGCAATTCATGTATTTAATAAGAGCGGGAGTGTACTGTTGGTGCCAAGAGACTGTAAAAGTCATTTTCTTACACAGTATTATGACTACCCATACATATTGCGTCATAATCATATAAAATGCGAAGATAAACCACTAGATATTGTGTTTATTTCAAACGGTGAAAAAAATGCTGATTTAAACTGGAATCACCTTAAAAAAGTTCATAGAAATAATAAATGTAAAAATAATTTGAAACGTTCTAATGGTGTAAATGGACGTACACAAGCATACAAAGCGGCAGCAAATTTAAGTGACACAGAGTGGTTTTACGCAGTGTTCGCTAAGACCGAAGTATTAGAATCCTTTAAGTTTGACTTGTATCCAGATTATTTACAAGAAACAAAACATTATATGTTACATAGTCGTAATCCTTTAAATGGATTAGAATATGGTGCAATGAATATAAATTTATATAACAAGCAACTTACACTAGATACAGATGCAGGATTAGATTTTACATTAAGTAGTAATCATGATACTATCCCAATTGTAGCCAGTATTAGTAGATTTAATGAAGATCCATGGATAACTTGGCGTAGTGCTTTTCGTGAGGTTTTGAAATTGAAACGAGAAGTTGATTCAGGAGATCCGCGTCCAGAAATAAAATACAGACTAAAAACATGGTGTAGTAAGGCACAAGGTGAAAACGCCGAGTGGTGTTTACAAGGAGCAAATGATGCTCTTAAATATTACAAAACCGAGAAAGGCAGTTATAATGCTCTGTTAAACAGTTATGATTGGCCTTGGCTAACAACATATTTTGAAGAACGTTACAAAAGTATTATTTCCCCAACTCTTTTATAAATGGTTGTTGCAGTAACCAATCTAAGTACATGGGTATTCCTTTATCAATATCCATTGTAGGATTCCAATTTGTACAATCTTTTAATTTATCACTTGTAAGTGTATCTCGATTTGGATAGAAACTATCATGAGGTAATGTTTTAATTTTACCTCCTAAACGTGATTGCACTATTTCAGCCGCTTCTATTATAGGTCTTCCGCTACCTCTTGTACAATTAAATATTTCATTGGCACAATTTTTATGTAAAGCCGCAGTAGCAAATGCACTAGCAACATCTTCAACCCAACTAAAATCTAATTTATTATTAGGGCCTTGTACACGCAGTTCACCTTTTGTAATAGCCGCTTCAGCAAGTTTACTAATTACTCTTACTATCATATCTCTTGTACCATATAAAGCACTTGGTCTAAGTATTGTATATTCTAAGTTATTTTCTTTATGATAGATTTTACACATCCTTTCGCCTTGTAATTTATAACTACCGTATAATGTTAAAGGATCACATGTATCAGTTTCTATTGGTGCTTGTCTTGTAAAATTTCCATATACCATACTGCTACTACTAAAAACAAAACGTTCAATATTATATTTTACACATAGGTCTAGTATTATTGCAGTGGCTGTTATCATATTGTTGGTTGCATCTATTACATTACGTTTTACCATGTATGCATTTGGATATGTAGCAAGGTGTATGACAATATCAGGCTGAAAGGATTTAAATGTATTTTCCATAAATGCAGGGTCTTCTATGTTTCCTTGGAATATAAAGTCTGCGTTACAATGATCCTGTCTTTGTTGTAAAACACAATTATATTCAAATTCAGGGAATGTATAATATCTATGATAACAATCTACAACACCTATTATATTATTTTGTTCTTTCAGTATGTGACCAGTATGACTACCTATAAATCCATGACCACCTAAAATTAAAATTCTTTTAGACATTGAATTACCTCCTCTACTTCTTTGTCTGACATATAACTACAGTTTGGCAATGTTAAACTACACTTTCCTAACTTTTTACTATTTTCCAAATTAAATTCCTTATTATAATGTATCATAGTTTGTATTTGTTTTTTGTCTAAATATTTTTTTATTTTGTCTCTGTCTTGTGTCTGTATGATAAATTTGCTATATGTACAATTTTTCCTATATTTTGGAAAATTATATATGCTAGGCAATTCCATAAAATATTTTTCTACAATTTCTCGTCTACGTGATAGATGTATATCTATTAAATCCAAATTTACTTTTAAGGCACTAGCTTCAAAGGTACTAAGCATACTATTAATACCTATATTTTTATCATCACCTTGTAATCTTGTTTTTATGGCTTGAGATGCTGTTTGTATATCGTTAGTAACTAAAGCACCTCCGCTACCAAATGTTGTACAAGGTTTAGATGGACTAAAACTTAGTACACTAAATTTACTATTTGCTAAACTTGTGCCAAAACTTTGTGCAGCATCTTCAACTAGTGTTAAGTTATTTTTATTGCACCACTCATCAATATTTTCATGTGCCGGACTACCTAATAATGTGACATACAAAATTGCTCTAGTTTTATTGTTAATTTTTGTTTGTGCATCTAACAAATTTATGTGATAAAAATTATCAACATCAACTAAAATAGGAACATAGCCGGCTAGCTTTATCGAATTTAAGGTTGCAATATAAGTATAATCTGGGACTAATATTTCAGATTCGCGTGGCAAATTTAAATTTCTAAGACCTTGCGTCAAAGCATCTGTACACGAGCTAAAAGTAATTGCATATCTTTTATTTACTATAGATGAAATTTTGTCTTCTATTTCTTCTAGCAGAGGACTTTTTTGACACAAGCCTTTTTGATAAGTATTATCTGCAATAGTTTGTACCTTACTGCCTACTTCTTTCCAATGTCTATCTAAATTGATAAATTTGACCATTTTAATAATTCAAAAGCCTCTGCATGATGATTAGTAGTTTCTTGTCCTCTTAGTTTATTCAGACATATTACACTTTCGATCATATCTTGTGTAACATCTTTGTAGGAATTTATCCATTCAGTTTTTTGTGCTAAAAATCCATCTATACCAAAAAAAATGTTAGGATTAAAACTTTTATTACGATTGACGTAAGGAGCCACTTCATACTGTAAAGTCATGCCTTTATATTTCCTTATACTTGCCTGAGCTATTAAGTTAATGTTTTTATGATCCTGATGACTATCGCCAATATGTGGAATTAGTAAATGTGTATAATCTTTTGCATATAAAATACTATCTAATAGGTCTACTGTTTTACCGTTGTACTCTGGTCTTCTATTTTCTTCTTCACATAACCAACTTGCTTTATAATTAATTTTTCTCAAATTTGTTTCTACGGCAAACATTTTTTCATATAAACAATATACAACATGTACTTCTATATTTTTGTTAATTGCACTTAACAAAAATCCTCCTGCACCCATTTCAATATCATCTGGATGAGGACTTAATGCTAATATTTTCAAGTCAGTTCTCCATTTTATCGTCGGATTGAGGCAGATATACTAATGCAATACTACCGCAATTATTACAAGTAAAGTTAGATTCCATTGCATACTCGTCGTATTCATTACAGTCATGGTCTCCGCCCCATATCATTTCGTCTCCGCAATGCCAACAATTCATTTTATCTCTTTTACATGTTAATTTTATATGGTTCTATATTTTTTAGCAACTTATTAACAAGTCTATCTGTGTCTGCTATATTCCCTAAAACTATTACACTATATATTTGTTTAATATTCCATTCGGGTATTTTATTATAATTACAAAAATCACGGTGATAGTCAATCCACCATTTATTAAAATGTTCTATATCTTTTGATTTTACGTTTTCTAACATATTTGTATCTTCTAATGCAACACTAAAATTATGTTTTAATAATAACCATGGTTTGACTAGCTCACATATTCTATCTATGTTATTAGGTTCTTTGTCTCTATAATAGTCAAAAGGTGTTTTTCCTAATTCTTGCCATTTGACATATATGTCACCTTTTTTAACATGAGTAGTAGATTCTTCTAACAAATTATATTTGAATTTTTTAATCAAAGGCCCGCCAAAATCTCTCCAATATACTCTTAGTACTTTTGTTTTCTTTCCGGTGACAATCGAGTCTTCAAGTAAATGTATATGTTCATGAAACATCATCCATTTTTTGCTACCATCTGTATTTTTTTCATAAATTACATGCAAATCATTAAGATATTGTTGGTCACGTTTAGCACACAAAGAATAATCTATAGATAAATCTAAACGTTTTCCTAATTCTACTATACTATCACATAATAATGTTTTATTGAATGTAAGTCTATTGTCCCATGGATAAAACTGTATAGGCACATGTTTTAACATTTTATAACCTGGCTCTAGTACTTTCCAGGTATTACTTTGTCTTATTTTAACATCGAATACACTACTATCAGTCAGTGTTAATTGCATTATGTCCTCGGAGTCGTAAGTAGGAACCTTTGCCTTTTTTTGGCTTAATAACCAATGGCTTAAACTTACTTAGAATTTTTGCTAGTGGATTCCTTTTTTTCGTTTTCTTTTTCATGTCCTGCTTTCATCTTTTTATTTAGAGCTCTTGCTAATGCTTGTGCAGGAATATCTTCTGTTAACTGTATTAGCATTTTAGGATTTTGTTCTTGTAAATCTTTAACTACTTTTTCTGCTTTTTCTTTACGAGTATAAACGTGTACTACGTTATCCTCAAAGTCTCGCATTAAATAGTAGTCTCTTTGTAAAGAGTTTTCTAAAAATGGAGAACCTTTTGTTTTTAAACCTGAATGTCTAGGCTTTTTTAAATAAACCTTTATCGCGTACATTATATCTTTCTATTGTGTCTAAGGTCATTAACCCTGTAACAAAGTTTTCTATAGCATCCTCAACGTAGTGCATACTATGTCTACTGTAATCGATTATTCCTATCATAGAATCATTTTCATAAAATTCTACGTAGTGTTTATCACCAACTTTTTTATATTTTGTATGTCTGTTATTTAACTGTTTTTGAATCATTTTTTGTCTGTATCTTTGTCCAAAATTTATGTAAAACATAAAACCAAACTGAATTTACTGCAGGTTCTATTAGTGCTACTGCGCCGGCTTCCCATATACTAGCACCTGTAATTATGCTTACTACTGTCATAGCAATAAAAATATGTCCTATAAAAAATATAATTGCTAGTAAAATACTATCATCCATTTTGGCTCTTATAACATTTATAATACCTTGTGATAATTCAGTCATTTTGTTCCTCTGTAATATCTGTTCTTTTTGATTCATAATATCTGTCAAAAACTGCTTGTGGGCTTAATTTTTTCGATTCCATATATCTGACAGCATCTCCTGGGCGATTTACGATTCCCATTCTAACAAGGTATGAACATGCTATTATAAATTCATTCTTGTTAGTACCTAATTTATTAATTAGATCCATTGGATGTTTTGCACCCATATATTACTCCTATAGAGTTTTAGCTAAAGGAAAGATTTCCGCTATAACCTTAGCACATTCATGAGCTATTTCCATATGCTCTTTTTGTGTGCCGTTTGCACCACGTAGTTCGATATAATGTACCCAACTTCGTAGTGTGCCATTCATATAAAGTGTTGTTTTTGTTATACCCTCAGGTAACACTTTACGTGCTTGTTCTTTAGCAATGCCTTGACGGATTGCCCAATCATAATTTTCTTTTGCGATTTTCGCTACTTCTTCTTGTTTTATTTTCCAGTCGTAGTGTAGGTCACTTTCAGAATCTAAATCAATGCTATTTTGTCTATTTTTTGTATCTTGTAATCTTGCTTCACTATATTCGAATAAATCACCTTGTGCCTCAGGGTCTGCATAACGTTGACTAAACTCCTGAAAACTAAAACTCCTATGACGTACTATTTGATGTGCAATATCACGTGTAGTTTTTATTTCTAAACAAGCACTAACCATTTCTAATGGTGACCAATGCTGGTGCTTTACTAGGTACTTTATTAGTCTTTCACTTGTTTCTGTGTTTATTTGTGCAGATGGATTACTTACTCTAGCACAAAAGGCAATTAATTCTTGCACATTGGCAATACCTTCAGCTTCATATTCTAAAGCAGGCTTACTATAACTAACAAGTTTTACTTCCATTATATTGCGGCTTTTGCTGGACGACCACGTTTCTTTTTGACTGCTAGTGCAGGGTTAAGTGTAGCAGCTTCTTCCATAAGTCTTGTAACTTCTTTTTCTAATGAAGCCATTTGCGTCTTCATTTGATTTGCTTGTTCTACAAGTTGTTCTGCTAATATACTATCAGATAGTATTCCTGCTTCACTTGGAGTACCTACAACTGCGGCTGCAGCTTGAACTGCGGCTGCATTTTTATCAGGATCAGCAAGTCCTGCCTGTGCATCTAGTTTAGCCATATCTTGAGCCGCTTTACTACCAGTATCTAAATCATTAATAATTTTATTAATTTCATCTAAACGTACACCTGGAGTATTTGGACGAGGCATCATAATAATATCTTGAGTACGTACCTTTTTCATAAAACGATTTTTATGGATATTATTTAATATTGTTTGTCCGTCACTGCCAACTATGCTATGCAATGCTTCGCCTAAGTTACGAGCTTCTTGTCCTTTATCACTTTGGATTGCATTCATTAGGTCATCATGTAAATTTTGTTGTAATTGATCAGGATATACGACTAGTGCCATATGTCCTTCATCTGGTACTTCACGGAATATAACGGCAACTCTTTTATCACCGTGTTTTCCAACATGTTTAATCATCTGTTTTTCCTTCGTCTGATATGTCTTCTGCAGTATCTTCACTTGCTGGCGTATCTTCACTTACTGGATTTTCAGGTTGTGGTACTGCTCCATTTGCAATTAAAAAGTTCATTAATATATTATAAACATTTCCTACTGCTGCCATTTCATTTGCTCTAATAGCACCACGTCTACTTACAACTTCTATTATATTAGCCATAACTTTTAAATCGTTCACACCTAATTGTGCTTTTGGTGTTTCAGCTTCAGTAGGTTCCGCTTCTGCTTCAGCAGTCATTTCTGCAGGTATTGTATCTTCTTCAGACATTAGATTCTCCTTGTGTCATTGATTTTACTTATTTTAGTTTAATAAAATTGTTTTGTCAATAAAATTATTCATTATATGCTACTATAACTATTTATTAACCTTTATTATCCGGTCGGAATAATTTTAGATTGTTTATATCTATGTTCTGTCCTACGCCATATCCAATTAAACAACCTACATCTGGAGTAGGGCCTATTTCTGTAAGTGCCCATTCTTTAGTTTCCGGATTTATGCTTAAAAATATATCTACTCTAATTATTCCAACATCAGGTTTATTACCTATGCCAGTTCCACGCCATACTATTTTTAGTCCTTTAGATATACCAATTTTTGCAATTTGATCTAAAGGACCGCATGATATATTTCTTTCTGTCCATGTTGGTGTCCATTCGAATGGTCTTTCTTTTGGAATTTCCTGTGCATCTAAAGGTTTGAATATACCCATTAATATATAAACTGCAACTATAAATAAAATTCCGTATAAGATCTTCATATAACTATTTAGCCTCATCATAATATGCATAATTTCCAAAGGGTGGCTTTATATCCTCACTACCATGTATTACAAATACTGTATCACAGTAATCTGGATCACCCCAACTATCCCAAGGATAACCATCTGTAAACATGATAAATCTCTCAGGTTGTATTTCATTTTCTTTCATAAACTTCCAATTTGCATCGAAGTCTGTGCCACCTCCTCCACTTATAGCATAAGTTTCAAACTCATCTATGTTTTGAGGAGTAAATTCTTGATAGTTGTAACACTGAGTATCAAAGCACCAAACTTTCACTTTAAAGTCTGTAAATTGTTCCATAATACCACGAACTTCACTAAGCATTTCTTTACCCATTGTATCACTAATACTACCGCTCATATCTAATGCAAGGGCGATATCAATTGTATCTTCTGGAGTTTGTCCAGGTAAAGCAACGTCACTAAAGTAACCTTTTTTACTTCTAGCCATAAAACTGTAGTCACCTTTTTGTGTGCTTTGAATGCTCATGTTAAGTAATTCTTGCCAAGGCATTTTAGGCTCTGTAAGGTCTTTAATAATACGTTTAACGTTTGCAGGCATTTCTCCTGCACCAGCACCTGAAGCACTTTGCAGTAAACTTTCTTTAATCTGGTCACGTATTTCTTGCTTTTGTTCTTTAGTATACTTAGGCTTACTCTTACTTACTAAGTTACCATTTGCATCTTCTTCTGGTTGACCACCACCAGTACCGTCACCTTCTTCATCCAAGTGTTCGTCTAGTAGTTGATTGACAAGGTCTTCTATATCTATTTTATCTGCGTTCTCATATAATTCATCATATACTTCTTCCATGCTATAACCTTCATACCTAGGATCATATAGTGCAGGAACTGTAGTGATAAAAGTACCAATACGGTTTATTTTAAGATCTCTATTTACACAATAATCTGCGGCAATATTAGCTAGTTGAGGATTGTGTTTATTTTGTTTACTTCTGCCCAAATGCTCGTATACGTTATGTAATACTTCATGTCCAAACAAAAAGATATGTTCACCTGGTCTAAGCATATTAATAAATTTACTATTGTAATAGAAGTACTTTCCATCTGTAGCCGCAGTAGGCAACCAAGCATCTGCATTTACTAGCGGAAGTCTTGTAGCCATTGTACCAAACCAACTTGTTTTTAGTAGCATTTTTACACGGGCGGTTGTAAGAGCTTCACGTGCTTGTAAATCTTCTTCTTTTACAGTTTCGAAACCTACTGGCAGTTCAATATTTTTAGTATTTGCAGTGCCTTTGTCCAATATATCTCTCCTAATTGCTAACTATAATTTATAATAACATCATTAGTATATATGTCAACCTAATCTCTATCATTTTTATTACCTAAATAGTCTTTTTCCTTATAGGATTTTATCATGTGGCAACGGCAACATAATGTATTAATATTGTCTTTACTATTGCTACCACCTTTACTTTTTAAGTGTATATGGTCACCATGCATTACGCCACGTGCTACTCTAACTTGATGATAAGGATCTTCAATTTCTTGTATGCTAGGATCTTCACGTGGATCATAACCACACGAATTACATTCCCAACCTCTATAAAATGTATGAGGTCTAGTTGGTTTACCCATACCGCCATATTCTACACATTCAAGTTGATGTTCTCTACAAAGTATATTAGAACCTGGGCCATCGAATATACTAACGCCATTGTTACAATCTTCTAACATACAAACAGGAGACCTACGATACTGTTCTTTCAGTATCGCAGGACTTTTCATTTTGTCCTTATTTGGATCTCTAAACTTAGGCATTATCCCACAAGTCCTCTTGGGAAACTGTAAAGCCATTGTTTGGAGCATACTTTGGAGTTTTAAGTTTTGTAGACTTATTCATTTGTGCTATAAGGAAAGGAACACCTGTTCTCATTTCTGTAGTAAATCCTTTAAGTCCAAATTCTGCATAACTTTCTGGATTAGCATGTTTATACCAACGTTTATATGAATCTCTAACTTTATCCCAAAAAACACCATCTTCGCCAAAGTTTGCATCGAAAAAATCTTTAGTGAATGCAACCATATCAAGTAGGTATTCGTTGTCTACTTTAATCTTTTGCTCATAACATAAATTAAAGTATTCATATAACTGCCTTGCCTCCTTAGCACGAACTGGTCTACTTTGATTTAAGTATGCCCAATATTGACAAAACATTCTAGTAACCTCAGGATGTTTTCTAGTTTTTAGAGTTTTACTCATTAGTGTATCAGCTAACAGTGTAAATGCGCCTGGTTGATCTTCGTCGCCAAATTTTGCATGTGTAGCAAATAATCCTGCATCACGTAAATAGTCATTTTTTGTTGCAGTATCAATCCAGTCTGGATAATCAGCACCATCTACTTTTACACCATATACCATTTGTTTATAGGTATCAATAAAGTCTAGTGTTTCTTTTGCAACACCGTTAAGTAAAATAAAGTTACGTCTAATTTCTAACTTTTGTTGTGAATTATATACAACTACAGGAACCATTGTACTTGCAGCTCTTTCACCAAATACTTTTGTAAGTATTATATATAGTGCAATAATAGTATGCTGACCATCCCAAGCAATATAATTATCAGGTCTATTTGGGTCCTTGTAAACTTGTATAGCCATTACCATACTTTCACTAAAGTTAGTTAGAATACCTAGAATATGACGCATGTTAAGTTCACGTTGCATAGTCTCATCTATTAAGATAGAATTCATACTTACTTGTATAGATTTACATATATTGATATCTGTGAATTTTTTCCAACCACGTATTGCTTTGTAGTCGCTACAGTTTCTACGTTTAAATTCATCAACTACTGCTTCTAGTTGGGAACGAAAGAAAGGTGCTTTTATAATAGCCTTTTCTAATCTTTCTTGAAGTGTTACAAAGTTACTTTCTGCAACTTCGTATAGGTCGTTTATCTTCTGTGCTTGAGTCTTCATTTTTATCTCCTAACGGGCATACTCGCCCTCGATTAAAGTTAAGTTAAAATGCTCCCTTCTGCTTAGGAACGTAATTGTATACAGGAAATTCTGCATACTTAGCACGGCGTTTGCCGCTTTCACTAAGTGGGTGGTGCATACCAACACACTTACCGTTATCTAAAACAACAAAATATTTGACATCCTTTTCAGGGCCTGGCCATCTACGATTACCAAGTCCTATTTCGGTAATCATATTTTTAGCATATTTTCTTGCTTCAAATTCTCTATTTTTATATTTTGGCATATTCCACCATATGCCAAAATCATCTTCAAGTGTTTGCTTTTTACGATATAACATTATTAGTCCTCATTACTTGCGGCTACGTATTTTCCAAACCTATTATAAAACTCATCAAAGTTTTTTAGTTTATCTGGTTGAAAAGGAAGATTGTACTGGTTAATTGCAACTCTACAACCCATAACAGTCATCTCCGTTGGAAAGAAATCCATCATAAACCTAAAGAAGTTATCTGCAAGTTTGTGCCAAGCATTAGTATCTTCTTTACCAATAGTCTCAAACGTACTCTGTAATTCATAACACATACCAATTGTAAGTGCATACTGAGCAGATATTTCTTTTACTCTACACTCTTTTACTTTACCTGCAAGTATATCTGCTGGAAGAGGAAGATCTTTAGCATACTTTCTATGTGTCATAAACTTTACTGCAATACCTTCTCCTACAGTACCAGCGACTAAGTCTGTAAGCTCTGCATCTGACATATCATTATCTTCACAAAATTGACTTACAAAACTCCAACTTCTAGGAGTAGCAAAAGCATGTCCACTTGCTCTTGGATCAAAGTCAAATAAATCAGCCTTAGCAAACGAAATGTAACCAACCACATCTTCATGTATTTTATTAGTTACTGCCCAATCTAACCAAGCATCAAAGTCTGCTCTGATTTCAACGTGTACAAATCTATTTGCTAACGGAGTAGGCATTCTATAAGTAACACCTTTATCGGATTCTCTATTACCTGCCGCAACCAATTTTACGTTTTTAGGTAACACATATTGACCAACTTTTTTGTTTAGTATCAACTGATATAAAGCAGCCTGTACACTCTGTGCTGCACTATTCAACTCATCAAATAATATAACAATGTTATCATATTCTGCGGCTTCTTTTTCAGTTGGGAAATCTACAGGAGGTAACCAAACCATCCTATTATTTGCTAAGTCCGGAGCAGGAAAACCTCTAACGTCTGTAGGGTCTAATAGTGCTGCTCTAATATCAATTAGTTTAGCATTGCCTAATTCACCACTGTCAACAATATATTGACACATCTCAGACTTACCAACACCGGGAGGACCCCAAATAAAAACTGGTCTGTCTTTTTTAATTGCTTTAGTAACTCTGCTAACTGCTTCTTTTACTGTAATAGTTCTACTGTCTACTGCGGTCATACTCGACTCTCCTTTTGTTTAACTATAACTTTATAATAACACCATTTTGCTTAGTGTCAACCTATTCTTTATATTTTCCTGTTTTTACTTTACAACCTAAATTAATATAGTTGTTTCTTAGGAAAATAACTTGTCTTGGTTTTAGGTATTCCCAAACCATAAGTTCTTTATTTGGCATTGCAATTTCTAACCAATACATACTATGCTACTAACTTCATATTAATCTTAGGGTCAAAACGTGCAATTTGTATTCCTATAACTTTATTAGCATTAGCAATATTTGCATATTTTTTATTCAATACATTTTTTACTGCAAATTCATGTGCGCCACATATTGTTGCAAATGGCATTGGACTATCGCTTTTAGGATTACACCAGACTTGTTGCACTGTACAATTTTTTAATTTTATTAAACACTTTACCATAAACATTTTACTATCCTATTTCTAATTATTCTTTATAGTAACATGTATTAGAGATGTGTCAACCTATTCAAGTCAAAAAAAACCGCCTAGTTATTACAACTAGACGAACATGTTGGCGCCTTATCCCAACTTGCGAATTCTTATATAGTTTTATTTATTCAATTCGTTGATCTATTGTATAAAACATGGTAAATTTAAAATAGTCTTTTGGTTCATGGAATCTTATATCCACCCCTAAAATACTCCATCTAATGCTCCATCGATTACTTGGTTCTCCAAATGTTTCTTTCATCCAATCAAGAAATTCTCTTTTTTGTTTAGGAGATTCTGTTCTAACACCTGCAGTCACAATCCATTTCCAATGACTATCAGATAATTCTCTAGAACCCCAATTATGAAATTTTGTGAGCATTAATAAACTTTTTGAAATCGTTGTTATACATTGTTAATGTAAAATATGTTTTTTTATCGAACAAAACAATACTCTTTATAATGTTTCTTACTATCTTAATATAATACGGTGTTTTAATGTATTTGTCAAGATCCAAAAGGAATCCTGGTGTATTTTGGACGTCTTCTAGTTTTATTTCAAAATATTCTAATTCTAATGTATCTATACAATGTATACAACCCTGTTGGGTCAATCTAAATCCGCCATCTCTTCTTTGATTTTGCCACCATACTATGTATGCTTCATTGAATTGTATTTTGTGTCCATCTGGATCATTTTCTTTAAATGCAATAGTATATTGATCTTTAGTTCGCATATTAAGGATAAATTTGTGTGCCTTTATCTAAAACAACAACTGTAAATTGATCTGTACTAAATTGTTTGTTTAGTTTTTTTGCTAAATTTATAGCATGTCCTGGATTGCTAAAAGAAACCTTTTTATATTTAGGTCCGGGATAGCTTATTAGCATATTAAATGTTTTTAAATTTATTGGCTTTTTTTCGTAGTACACCGCCCAGATACCTTGACTTGCTAAAACTTGCTCAGTCTTATAGGTCTCTTTCTCAACTTTTTCTAAAATTACAGTGGGTTTAGGTCTACTCATTTCTGTTCTCACTTAATTATATGCTACTATTATTTAGCCAGAAATGTACGTAGTTAATGATTTTTAAAACGTATCTCCGTCTAGCTCGACCTCTATTACGTTGTTTTGTTTATCTTGTAATTGTATAATTTTATCTTGTAACTGTGTAATGTATTCTAGCATTCTGGTGTACTCGTTTGCAATAGATCTAGCATCATTATTAGACACAGTGTAGTTTTCTTTCCTTAAATTAATACAACCATGTGCAAATTTATCTAACATAGGAAATTTAGGCATTTGCTCTTCTTAGTGTTTCTTGCATTTCCATTTTTGTTTTAAATGGTCCATCATAAGTATATCGACTTAGTGTAATAAGTTTAGGACAATAACTAGGACTATGACTTCCATCCTCCCAATGCACAACATAATATCCTGCACAAAAGAAACTTTGACTATCATTTGTCTTTGTATATAGAGGAAGTTTACGTTTTAAATCATATATAGGATTGTAAGGTTTAGTTTTACAATCATATCCATGTACTTCGAATGTTTGCTTATCTTGTTTTACAATTTCTTTTCCGGTAAAATCTACTTTTACTTTTTTTTGAAGTTCAGATAACTTTGTAAATGTTTGGTTTTGTTTTCCAACTGTAAGTGTTACACCATTTTCATTACTACGTATAGTGCCTACCTTTTGTCCATTATCTTCAAGTATCCAAAACTTATCTTGTAATACAGGTTTAGCTACAAATTGCATTATGCTCCTCCGGGTAATTTTTCTGTAATAATTCTGCAAATTGTGTAGCATTTTCTGCGATACGTTGCATATCCCATTTGCCACAGAATTTCATAAAATGTGCACCTACCATAGAGCGATTTTTAGCTTGTAAATGTTTATCTATCATTTCATCTACATAGTCACGTATTTCTATAGGTTGTGCAGTAAGATCGACTAGTGTAACGTTACGTTCATAGTCATCTAATACTCTATGTTCTTCACCGTTATGATCTATCCAACGTTGTAACATAAGATTGTTCCAATTAAAACCTTTAGTATCTTTATCAGCATAGGCTTCTATAAGTCCTACTTTTTTAGCACTTCCTTTTTCTCTAACCCCGGGATATGCACTAAAAACATTATCAGTAGGATCTCCTCGCATACACTTTTTAAACAATTGATAGTCTGGAGTAACAGGTATCTTATGTTGTTTAGTTTTTTTATCTATAACAGGCTTACCTTTGTCATCATATACACCATCTAGTCTAATTGTTTCTTTCGTAATACCGTTATATTGATGTACTTTATCTGTAAGTAATTGTACAAAATCAGTATCACTACTAACGATTACATGTTCATCTGTAGGGTGTTTAGCAATAAAACGTGCAATGATATCATCTGCTTCTGCTATAGGGCATTTTATAGTACTACAATTTGTACGTTCATTCATAAACTTTAAGAAGTCATCATATGCTTCAAAAAATGCAGTATCTTCTTCTACTTCTTTAGGAGTAAGACTTGCACGTTTATCACTACGATTCTTTTTATATGGAGTGTAAAAGTCTTTACGCCAACTACGTCCTTCTAGTGCAAATACAACATGATCTGCATTAAATTGTTTGTAACATTTGTTAATTGCATTCAATGTAATATGTATTGCCATACCAACTTTTTCACTTACATCTCCACGTACTACATGTCTAGCACGAAAGAAAGTATTCATTGTATCTACAAGTAAGTAAGTAGCCATTTTTACCTCATAGTTGTTTTATTAACTTTACTAACTATACTACGTATAGGCATATCTGTCAACCCAGTCTTAATATTATACTGAGCTTTTACTTTTTCTAGTAAGTATAAAAAATAATCATTATGTGCATCAGCTCCATAATGATAACCATTATTTCTGTTTTTAAAACCTTTACGTTTGCAATAGTAATAAAATGTTTCTCTTTGGTCGTAAGGACTTATGAATTGATCATGCCAATCTAATTCTTTGTCAATCATATCAAAATGTAAATAAGTATTAAAAAATAAATGTTTTATGTTTTGTTCTCTTAGTTCCAAATGAAATTCATATATTTTATCATGCCATATTTTAGTTTTTTCATCTAAAACTTTTTCGGTTTGTTGTTCAACCCAATTTTTATAATCATCTTTTAGTTCTTCTGGAACTGAATCTGTACCACCGGCAGATATCTGTACATATCCGTCTTCATATTTCCATTCAGTCCTTTCAAATGTTGCCCACCCAATTATAATAAACATATCTTTTTTGTTTTTTGTTTCCGCGATTACTTTTTTAGTAGTACGTAAAATACGGGTATTACTACTTGCACTTTCCGCATCTAAAAAGAAAGGTTGGTTTAATGCAGAAGCAAGTTTATAACCGAATGTATAAGGTATATTTTCAGGGTGTGGCCTTTTTCCTAAAGCAGTAAATCTACGGTCATCTTCTGCAAAACAGTAATTGTTAATTATTTCTGCGCCTGCACTATGACTATCGCCATTTACGTATATCACTTGTAGGCTTTTCTAGCATCGTCAATGTTTTCGACATTAGTTTGTGCTTGTTCTTTTTCATAACTTTCTAAGACTATATTGCGACAAACATCTTGAAACCAATTGTCTACAATGTCGTTATCTGTTTTGCCTTGATATCCAGAACGTATAAGTTTAGCTACAAATATATCATTCCAATCTAATTCAAATGCACCTCTATCCATATTGTCTTTTTCAAGTTCCATACTAAGCACACTTACCCACGGTTCTCCTGATTCAGTTGCTATTTCTTTTTCTGTTTTTTTAGCTTTTGTTTTTGATTTTTTAAGAGGCTCTTTATTTCCTAAAACTGCTTTTTTTATTTTATCAAACATTATTTTACTTTCTTTAGTGAGAAAAACTTCTTTGCTCTATCCAAATACTTTTCCCATTCTTCTAACTCTATATCATATTCAAAGTTTTGACTAGTTTCGTTAACCTGTAGTTCTTTTGCTCCATTTGCAAGATGAAAATTACGTGCCATATCTGTAAGTGGTGATAGTGTAACAAGTCTATTTAAGTTGTTAGATTTTTTAACCATTTTATATACTTCATTTACAATCTTACGACCACCGCCACGTTTTATTGCCCATACTGTATATGCAATTGCAATTGATCCTTGTATACCTGCTTTATGTATACTTGACATATGTGCGGCTTTGCTCATTTGATCCATCTCTTCAACAGTAGTAGGGACATCATCTGTAAATGCAAAACACATTACTGCACATATATCACCTTCTGGATCTCTTAATCCAAATATTTTTCTACCTTCTGAAGTTCTAAATTTAATATCTAATTCTGGTCTTACAGGGTCTTTAGACAAATCAATATTATCTAGTTCTTCAAGTACATATTTTGGTTTAAACATTTTATGTACCCCAGGCATTTCCAAAGAGCGAGATATGTAATCGTGGAGTGAACCTCCAACCTCTTTCCATGCAAAGGTTCGCAACTTCTTGGACATTGAGGTTGTACTCTTCAGACCTGCCACCCAATGGCATGAGATACACAGGGCAATCCAAGCCTGCTCTGCGATATTCACTGACAGCTCTACCAGCCTCATCAATATCGGTCCTGTCAGCGACAACAAACTTGAGGTAAATGTCACTGCCGTCCACACTAGCATAATCACTAGCCACTTGAGGCTTAATAGCAGTCTCCCAAGGTTCTCCTGAAACTGAAAGTTTTGGGGAACAACTCCAAGTGACTGTAAATCTATCCTGCTGGTTAAGGTAGTCTTTAAAATCTTTGTGTAAAAATTGTGTAGTGTTTGTTTCAAACGTAACATTTTTTAAGTCTTTCATTTTTGGATGTTCGAATAAATCGATATACATACGTTGCCATGCAAGTAAAGGTTCACCTCCTGTCATAATTAAATGTATATCTTGTCCGTTCCCCATAGTCCATTTACCTTCTGGCAATAAACTAATTAGGTGCTCAACGACTTCTGGTATTGTCCTAAGCATATTAAATTCTTTAAATTCAGGATAGATACTTGCATATGTATCGCAACCTGTGTGTATTATAGGCAAATCAGTAAACTGCTTTGTATTTTTATGTACGTTATTGTCTAGTAAGCCTTTTACTTCTTCGTTATATCTTATGCCAGCCTTTTGTTTTTCATCTCTCATGAGTTCAGTACGAGGTAGACCAAAGTTCATACAACGAAAGTTACAACCGAATGTACGTAAGAATACACTAGGTACTCCTACAAACTTGCCTTCACCTTGTACACTATAAAATGCTTCACTGTATCTAAGTTTTGCTTCTTTTTTTACTACAGGTTTTGGTACGTCTGTTACACCTGCTTGTTCAAATTTAAATTGAAAAGGTAAATCAGTATTCATAAATTAACTTTCTTAATTGTGTTGTTGTCTTGGGCCATTTATTTAATTCATAGCATTTAATTTCATAACCTCTGTCACGTAATCTACGTTGTATTTCTACTTGATCCATTAGAGTGCAATTTTCCATAACTATATTTACATCTTTTATTATAGCATCTACATAAGAATTAATCAACCTGTCCTTATATAAGTAAGGTTCATTATTGATCCAATCCTTATGTAATAATTTTATTTCTGAATCTGTCCTTATATTTTTAATATCTAACCAATCTGTTAAATTGTTTATAGTTTGTAAAAAATTGTCTCTTAATTCATTTATTTGTATTAGAAAAGTTTTATCTTGTTTAAGATTTATTAATTCTTTGTAACCTGTTTGACTTTGTGTTTGTTCATATGTCCACAAACTTAAAAATTCACGAAGCTCCCATGTACTTTTGCCTTTACCCTTCCATTCGGATAATCCTGGTAATCCATTTTTTTGATTTTCATGTTGTATCCAGCCTTCTTTTCGTATTTTAGTTTGTCTGTTATTTAACCACCAAACCCAGTCATTTGGGCCTGGGTATAATGAAACAATTTTATCATATACAACAAATAGTCTCTCGTAGGCTTTTTTCATGGTATCACCTACTTCAGTAATTGGATGAAGTATACAGCAATCAATAGGATTTGAAATTGCACCGTCTACGTTAATTCTATGTGTATTATCCCAACTATGACTTGTGTTAGTATTTTTATTGAAGGGTCTATATTCTAATGGGTATTGGCCTTGTAACCAATGTAATGTCCAGGCAACAAAATTGCCATAACATCCTCCTGGAAATGTTATACAATACACTACTCAATATCTCGTCTGTAGATTGCACTATTTGCACCATGTTCACTACACTCCACCTCAACTACAAAGCATCTTCCAGTTGTTTCTTTCTTTATATGTGCATCAGCAAATTCAAATGCATGTTTTGCAAACATTTCTGCACCAACACCATCCATCATAGTGACTTCACATAAACCTTTTTTCTCTAGTTCATAAAAGTCTTCCATATGTGGGTCTTGACTATCAATTACAACCTTATGATCAAACTGTTCTTCAAGCCATGCTTTTATAGGCTTCAGTCCACCAAAGTCTACTGCCCAGTTTTTATTATCTAGTGTATGACAACCAAATGTAAATTTAAATCCTAAACTATAACCATGCAATAAATTACAATGCGAATGATCCGCATTAGGTTGTCTAAATACTGCACTTAATCCTATATTGTGTCCATATGTTTTTGTGCTATAAAAAGCCATTATATTCTCCTATTGTTGTGGGCGGAATATTTAAAGACGGACGAACCTAAGACGTCTATATACATTTTATGATTTTTTGTTTATCTTGTCAAGATGTTTTTGCCAAGCATCATGTTTAACAGATTGTATTGCAATTATACTACGAAGTTCTCCACAATTCCGTTGAGGGCCTTTTCCAATATGTGGGTTGCTTCCATCAAAAACAATTAGTTTGCCTGCTTTTACTTTACTTATCTCTAAATAGTCAAGGTTTTCTCTATCATAAACAATAGTTTCTCCACCCCAATTATCTTCCCATTTTGTATTAAGATATAAAACTCCGGTGAGGCTTTCGCCTGGAACTTGCCAATCATCGTGGACATCACCGTCTTGTCCATATGTATTTCCGGATAACATTATACGAACCATTTTATACTCATCACCAATAAGTTCATTCCAAGCTCTAACAAGTTCTTTTAAGTCTGGATTATCTACTTTCCATTTATCCGCAAAAGTATCATAGAACGCTTGGAACCACATTGGATAAATTGTGTCGTTATTAGATTTTTGACCAAATCTCCAATTTGGTTGAACTACAGTTTGGTGCCATATTGCTCCTACACCTCCATGACTTAGCCAGTCTGGATATTCTTTAATTAATTTATTCATTTTCCATTTCCCATACATTGTAAACATCTGCAAAACCAATATTCATTGGTGAATATTCGCTAACATTTTTTTCTTGCCATTCATGTATATCATCCCACTGTTCCTGAGTAAGATCTGCTACCTCTGTAATATTATAATGATCTGTAATTGCAGATTCTACAGCCGAATATGCTTCTCTTTCAATATACTCTTCTGCTTTATACATTCTTGCCCATTCAAATTTATTAGTCATTACCACCACTCCTCATAAGGGAAAACAATCCATTCTGGATTCTCTTCTTTGTTAATTTCTATACCATTATATTCTACAACAAATTCGCTAGGGATATTATCGACAAGAGCCGCAAATTTTACATTGCTTTTTTCACTATCATAATTAATGTTCCAGTCATCTCTAATCCATTTGAATGTTTCACCAGTATCATTTATATCATCTATAATTAATATTTTTTTGCCTTTTATCATCTGTGTTTTAAGATACTTTGCATTTTCCTTTATGTCGCCATCACGTAGCCTTACATCAAGTGTATGCATTTTAATACCTAAGTAATGACTTATCATTACCGCAGGCAACAGTCCACCTCTAGTAATACCAACTACAATATCAGGTTTGAAGTCATCTGCCCACATCATACTAACTATATTTAGGCAATAGCGATTAATTTGCTCTTGGCTAATATATCTTTTTACGATTTTTGTCATGTATTTCCTCTAGTTCTTTTGATAATTCTTCAACTCTATGCTCCATCCAACTTATAGCAGTATATATATGTCCTGTTGCAGTTGGTCTTATACATGTTTTTGCATATTTAATTTCTTCTTGTAGTGCTAATAATATAGCAGGCTTTGACATCATCTTACTGTTTCCTTTACTAGAACTTTAATTGTACACTCATACCAACAACTTTTTCAATCTCTTTTTGTATGGAACTAACACCAGTACGTATTTCTGCAAAAGTATTGACGTGTCCTGTAAGTCCTAACTTTTTTGTAAAATTGTCAATTTCTGTATTACCAGTTTTTTGTATCTTAAAAGTGTAGTATGTACCAAAGTCTATTTCACGTTTGCTACTTTTAAAATTTAGGTTTTTATCTTCATAGTTTACATCACCTCCGAGTGTTCTGCTAGTAGGAACATTATAGTTCAAAGATGCATCTTCAATTGTTACTGGTTGACTTATGTTAAAGCCTAGTTTATGACCATCAGTAGGTTCTACTTCATAACCAACTGTTGCAGTACTACTAACAACATTAGCATTTTTTGTAGTAAGTAAACTGTTACTTGTGTCAAATTTTACATTACTATAACCTAATCCTGCTTGTGCATAAAATCCACCTTTGTTGTAGTTATAGTTTGCATAAAAAGTACTGCTATCAACTGTAGTACCTAATGTACCTGAGAAACTATTACCTAAGTAGTGTCCATCACTAACACCAAATCCAAATTCAATGTTGCTATTATCATCTATCGCATATTTAGGAAAAGTAATATTTTGATCTGCATTCATATATGTGCTATAGTAGTTTACTGCACCCATTTGTTCTGCTACACTAACGGTTCTTGTGTCAACACTCTGTGCCATATTACCTAAGTCTATATAAAAGTCCCGTTCAAAACTATCTAGAACCATTACACTAGTCAATGCTTGTATCTGTTTAGAACTAACTCCGCTAACATTAGCACCACCAACAATATTGCTGACACCACCGTTGGTACGACCAGTAGTAGGAATCCCGGTTGCACCAACTGGTCGTGTAGCTTTATCCATGTCAAGTAATCCTTGTCCATGAATATTATCATCATAACCTGCAATATTTTTATTGCCAGTTACAAGAACTAGTTGTACTAAGTGTTTGCCTTTCATGTGTGGCCACATTTGATGTAGTATTGCAATACTGCCGGTGACTACAGGAGCAGCCATACTAGTACCTGTCATTGTTACGTAACCGCCGTTTTCTGCAGTACTTGTAACATTTGTACCACCTGCCATTATATAAAAGTCTTTAACTTTTTTTGCATCTATACATACATTATTTTTCATTGTAGCACAAACAGTACCTGCTTTATTACTAGAACTATTAAGTTTATTATTGTTTGTATCCCAATTTCCTACAATAATCATTTGTCCATCTAGTATTAGGTTACCATTCGAATCTGTCGCATGAGCCATCTGATTCATTCCTGCAGAATAATCCCATCCTGCATTACCGGCTGCTTTAACAAGGACCTGCTCTGAACCTAAAGCAGTTTTCCAATATCCTGCTTCTTGTACAGAGCCATTATAGCCATTTACACCGTAATACCAATGAGTACTGTAATAGTCTCCATCTGCTTTTTTAACTATACTATTTCTAAATCCTGTATCATAATTTTGTTCTGCACTAACGTTTATTGCTACGGAGCCTTTATCTCTACCCCATGCCGCGGCTTGTCTAGCATTGCCGAAACTATATTGATATCCACTAGATACTTTAGCAACAGCAATCTTTGCGTCAAAGGCTGCTCCATGCATACCAACGTTATTCTTTTCACCAGCTGCAATTCCTGCAACATGTGTGCCATGCGAACTACTGTTATCGATAGTCGTTCCTGTATAATCAATTGTATATTTTATATTGTCGTCTAAGTCTACGTGATTTATGTTTGCACCAGTATCTGCAATTGTAATTAAACTATCTTTTCCTGTCCAACCTCTACTATAAGCAGTGCTAAAATTACTTACACTTAATTGTTTATTTGCAATATATTTGTATTCATTTTTTTCATATGTAGTTGCATTACTATTATATCCAGGTGTCCTTGTACCCATATCAGCATGGTCATCACCAATTATTCCATCATCTGTATCCACTACACTAATTATAGTATCGGTATCAGTACATGTTTCACCTTTGTTTACTTTGCCTCTTGTGAAATATTCTGTACTATCTATAACATCTTTTGTTGTATTATCACTATACTTTGTTCTAGTAATAGTATTTCTTTTATCGAAATGCTCATGAAATTCAATTATACATTTAGTAACACGTCTAGTTGTAGTCTTTAAACTGCCACTATATGTCACTATATCTTTTGTAGTAGTAGTTTCATTGCCGTATGTTTTATCTAAATGACTATATTCTAAATTATCCACAAAGGTTCTAGTACTAATTACAGTAGGTTGACCAGGATCTGCTTCTACTAGTCTAGTGCTTAAAGTCTCTGTTCTAGTAGTCGAAGTCACTTTATCTTTACTAGTTGTAACAGGAGTTACAGTGACAACAGGATCATCTACAATTGTTTTTGTTGCACCATTTGCATATTTTATTAAAGTTGTTTTTGTACTAGTTTCTGTAGTAGTAACAGTAGTCTTAGTCGTTACAGTAGATGTATCAGTGTATGTTCTTATAGTAGTATACAAAGTATCACCATTATCTTGTAATACACCTTCATCTTCTTTGTCTACATATGTAGTGACTACAACAGGTGAACTGTCTATACTAGTAGTATCTTGACTTGTGCTTATATCAAACGTTTCCGTAGTATCTATTATTGTTGCTTCAATATAAGTTGTACTTATTATTTTATTTTCTGAAGTGCTTGTTTCTGCATATGTAGTATTATACGTAATAGTTTTTGGACCATTTACTATTACTACACTACCATTGTTATATGTATTTGTATATTTTATATATTCTGTTGTTGAAGTGGTACTAGGAACCTTAGTTGTATGTGTATAGGTTCTTGTAACAACAATTTTAGTCCTACCATCATCTAAATTAGTTTCTATAGTATTGTCTACGAACGTGGAAGTTGTTATGGATTCACCAATTACAGGTTCACTTTTAGTTGTTATTTTTTCTTCAACTGTATTTGTTATAGACTTTTCAACTATTCTAGTTGATATTACTTCTGTTCTTGTTGTAGTGATAGGATTACTTATAGTTTCTGTAGTTTCTGT
>CESW01074084.1_pt1 | contig 68451 bp, 70 predicted proteins | sample 531171 | NCBI WGS metagenome assembly CESW01 (sample SAMEA2621859, study PRJEB7988) | marine metagenome | biome: marine biome (ENVO:00000447); feature: surface water layer (ENVO:00002042); material: "saline water (ENVO:00002010), including plankton (ENVO:xxxxxxxx)" | depth 5 m
CCTCCTAAGCTTTCAACTTGTTCTTTTGAAGCCATTCTAACATCTGTAGCAAAGACAATTGCTCCCATTCGTTTTGCGGTTGCTATTGCTTGTAAACCTGCAACACCTGCTCCAACAACTAATACTTTTGCTGCAGGAATTGTTCCTGCTGCAGTCATCATCATTGGAATAGCTTTTTCAAAATAAGCAAAAGATTCAACTACTGCTTTATAGCCTGCAAGATTTGCTTGTGATGATAATATATCCATGGACTGAGCTCTGGTTATTCTTGGAAGTAGTTCAAGTGAAAAGGTATTGATACTTTTTTTTACTAAATTATTTATTTTATCTTTGTTTTCGTATGGGTTTAAAATACCAATAAATGTTTGATTTTTTCTCAATAAAGAAATTGTTTCGTCATCTAGCAAACCTAATTGAACAACAATATCTGAATTAGATATTATTTTTTTTTCATCTTTTGAAATTGAAACACCCAATTTTTTATATTCTTCATCTTTAATTCCTAAATGAAATCCATAATTTTCACTTAAAGATACGTCAAAACCAAGAGAAATATATTTTTTTGCAATTTCAGGTGTAATTGCTATTCGTTTTTCAATTTTTTGGTTTTCTAATATTGAAGCAATGTTCATGTAATTATTCTACAATAGGAATATTGCCATTAAAACTAAAACCCCAATAACAGCGACAGTTCCCCACAACACAAACTTTGTGAAATTATTCCAAGTACTTTTATGGTTCTCGTTATCCATAAAAACTACTTTTGTCTTGCTTTAAACTTTGGATTAATTTTATTTATGACGTAAACACGACCTCTTCTTCTAACAAGTTTAGAATTAAGGTCTCTTTTTTTAATTGATTTTAGAGAGCTTTTAATTTTCATAATATTTATGCCTGGCAATGTCCTACTCTTCCATGTCTTAAGACAAAGTACCATTGGCGCTGAAAGGCTTGACTTCCGAGTTCGGAATGGGATCGGGTATAGCCCTTTCGCAATAATCACCAGGCAAAAGTCTTATACAGCTTTAATTTTCTATGTAAATTATTATTTATGACTAAAAACCGTTATATTAAGCATATTATTTTAAAATTTATTTATTTATTTATAAATTTATATTTTATTAAAATTAAAACTACTCGAAATGCATCATAAATTCCAATTTTTTTTCCTTCGTCATAACCTCTACCATTATACGATATAGGCACCTCATAAATTTTAATTTTTAAATTAGAAATTTTTGTTGTCACCTCTGGACAAAAAGCAAAATCATTTTCTTTGGGTTTAAGTTTAAAAAATAACTTTGATTTAAATAATTTGTAACAAGTATGTGCATCTGTGAGCGATTGAAAATTTATAAAATTTGAAAGTATTGTAAGCACATGATTAGAGAAAACCCTAAAATTTGTTGGTAAGTCTTTTTTAAATGAATATCTTTTCTTGTTTAAAACACGTGAACCATAAACTACATCTATGTCTTTACTTTGAAATGGTTTTAATAATTTTTTGTAATCTGATGGGTTATATTCTAAATCTGCATCCTGTATTAATATAATTTCACCTGTTATATATTTAATTGATGATTTTATACATGCTCCTTTTCCCATATTTTTTTTATGAAAAATTTTTTTTTTTATGTATTTATTTTTGGTTTTTTTAATTATATCTCGACTTCCATCTGTTGAATAATCATCGATGATTATTATTTCTAAGTTTAAATTTGTTTGTGAAATTCTATTTATAATTTTTCTAATTGTTTTAGCTTCATTGTAACATGGAACTATAATAGAAATTTTCTTTTTAAAAATATTACTAACTTTATATTTTTTTTTTAGCATTATAAATTAATAATAAATAAACAATCAAAGATAAAATTAAACTTAAAAGAAAATTGTTGAAATAATAGTAAATAAATACAGGGACTATTATTGAAGTTTGTATTAAAAAATTTGTAAATATTAAACTGTGTCTTTTTATTAATAAATGATGAATATGTTTCATATCAGGATGGAACATATGAATACCCTGTGATAATCTTAAAAAGGTAACTCTCATTAAATCAAAACCAGGAATAGACATTAATAGAAATATTTCCTCAACTAGAAATGAGTTATGTTTTGTATATGAAATTATTATTAAGAAAGAGAATAATGCCGATATTAATAAAGTTCCACTGTTACCAACAAATATTTTCTTTTTAAAATTAAGGTACAAAAAAAAGATAGAACATAAAATAATTCCTATAGCAAAATTTATGAGCAGTCCTTTATAAATAAATATAACTGATAGAAAAATTGAATATAAACCAAACTGAAGATCAATACCATCAAACATATTTGCAGCATTAATAAAACATAAAACACAGATGATTGTGAATATATATTTTAAGTCTCCAAGTAGAAACTTCTTATCTAAAAAACCAAAAATGATTTCTTCAACCACAAAATTTTTATTAAATAAAATAAGAAATAAAATAAAGAAAATCATTAAAAATAATTTAGAATTTGGTTTCAAATTATATTTGTCGTCGTATAAACCTAAAAAGAAAAAAAATGAGGCAACTAAAGTTAATCCAAATAAATCTCTTGGATTAAGAAAATTTTCAAAATAATTTAAGAGAAAAAATACATTATAAATTAACAAAAAAATGAAGAAAAGGAGTCCACCAACCAATGAAGTTTTTTTTGTATGTATTTTTCTTTTAAAATCAGGAATATCGAAGAGGTTTAGATAATTTGAAACTTTGTAAAAACTTAGTAAAAAAATAAAATTAATTAAAAGAATTACACAAATATAATTAATATTCATTTTTATTTATTAAAATATCTAATCAAATTCATATTTGGAAAATAAAATTTTAATAATTTTACTAGAAACATTTGGTACCAAATAATCTTTAATATCATCTTCTAAATTAATAAAATCTTCACAAATTTTTAATTGTTTTAGCAAATTATTTTTTGAACTACCTATGATAATTGAAGAGCCAGACTCAATAGTTTCAGGTCTTTCTGTTGCATCTCTTATGATAAGATTTGGTTTTTTCAATATTGAGGCCTCTTCTTGTACTGTTCCACTATCAGTAATTAAACAACAACATTCTTTCTCTAATTTTGAAAATTCAAAAAAATCTAACGGATTTACTAATTTTACTAATTTGTTAATTTTTAATTTAAGATTTTTAAGTTTTTTTTCTGATCTTGGGTGCATTGGCCAAATAATTTTTTTCTTTTTCTTTTTTGCTATTTCATTTAAAAGAATTATAATTTCTTTTAATCTAGTAATATCATCGACATTTTCTTGTCTGTGACAAGTTACAAGAAAGAAATTTTTTTTTTTTAATTTTAACTTGATCAAGATTTTTGAGGAAATAATTTTATTGTTATAAAAATTCATAACCTCATAGATAGGATTCCCTGTGATATATATTCTACTTCTATCAATACCCTCTTTTACAAGATTTTCACAACTTCTATGAGTATATGGCATTAAAATATCACTAGAGTGATCTATAATTCTTCTATTTACTTCTTCAGGAACATTATCATTATATTGTCTATTTCCTGCTTCCATATGAAAAACAGGTATGGATAATCTTTTAGCAACAATGGCACCAAGACTGCTATTAGTATCACCTAAAACTAAAAACCTGTCAGGTTTAATTTTAACTAGAACTTTTTCAAGTTTATCAAATAATATTGACAATTGTTTTCCAAAACTTCCTTTTGCCCCTAAAAAAATATTTGATTTTCTAATTTTTAAGTTTTTAAAAAAGATATTATTAAGATTGTAATCATAATTTTGACCTGTATGAATTAAAGTGTGTTTCGAGTATTTATCTAATAAAGGTATAATTCTTGATAATCTTATAAATTCTGGTCTAGTTCCTATCAAAGTTACAATTTTCATATTTCTGATATAAGTCTTTTTAATGTAGGTGGTGAACCATATTCAGATTGTTTCCAAATTTCATCCAAAATCTTAGGATATTTAGTCTTTAAAGTCCTATTAATCTTAATTTTTGCATTTATTCTTTTCAAAATAATTTCTTTTCCGTTATTTTTTCTAAATAATTCTAACATCTTGTATTTACTTATTTTATCTCTTGGAATTATATGAATTTTGTAAGGTATTTTTATCTTGTTATCGATTATTGATATTAATACTTTTGCAAACGCTTTAGTAGTCACACCATTCCATAAATGATTTGAAAATCCATTTATAACGGAATTATTTTTTTGAGACATAAACCATTCATATAAGGATTGATAACTATTTAATTCTTTACCTATAATTGATGTTCTTAGATTAAAGAAGTTTTTACCAACAACTTCTCCTAGACTTTTAGACTTTCCATAAACATCATTAGCATCATGTTTATCATCTTCTGTGTAATTACCTTTTTTACCACTAAACACACAGTCGGTTGCAATTTGATAAATGACATTTTTACTAGAAAATTTTTTGAATAAAGTATATGGAAATATACTATTTACATTAATAGCATTAGTAACACTGAAATTATCTTTTTCATTTATATGTGGTTTTATAATTCCTATACAATTTATTATAATAGTATCAGGTTTTAAATATTTTTTTAAAATATCAACTTTATTTTTATTAAGATCAAATTTGAAATATCTGACATTTTTAATTTTGTTCTTTTTTAATAAAAGATTATTTTTTTTATTTCTTATGTTTGCAGATATTGAATAATTACTTTTCTGTGAAAAAACTTTAAGAACTTCTGACCCCAACATACCTGTTGATCCTAGAATTAAAATATTTTTTTTACCTTTCATCTATTTTCCAAGGACTCCAGTAATTATATTCAAACCTGTAGTCGTCTTTAATACTATCTTTTAATGTAGATGTTGAAAAGATCAGCAATTTAGAATTATCTTCCAGTGACATTGATCCGTTTGCATAGCCTTTAGGAATATGAATAAAATCATTATTATTTTCATTCAGAACATAATTATAAACTTTACTCAATTTACTTGGTTTTTTTATATTTGAAATTTTAACTGCACTAACCTGAAAAGTTCCTTTCACACAAGTTATAAATTTTTCCTCTTTTAAATGTCCATGCCAAGCTCGAATAAAATTTTTAGAATAATTATGCACGATATAGAATCTCTTTATATTATTAAAAATTAATTTATTACTAAATCTAAGTGAGCCTCTATTGTCATAAACTCTATTACCACTGATTATTTTTGGTATCATATCTAAATATTTTCTTTAAATAATTCCAAATATTTTTGATTTGTATATCTTGGATCATTAAAATTTTTAATTCTTTTTTCAATTAATAAATTTTTTAATTCCTCTATACCATAGCTGAGATTGTAAATTGGTTTAAATTTAAGTTCTTTCGATGCTTTATTGTTAGTAACTCTATAGTTCCTTGCATCTTGAAACTTAATTTTTGTTTTTATTATTTTTGATTTTGTAAAATGTTTTTTTATCGCATTTGCTATATCTATGATTTTCATATTTTTATAAGATAAATTATATATTCCTTTTCTATTTGAGTTTATAGCAATTTCTATAGCTCTGCCGACATCCTTTACGTGCAAAATTGGTCTGAATTGATCTCCTCCAAATACAGATAATTTTCCTTCAAAAAATGCTTTTGCACACAATGTATTAACTACCAAATCCATCCTTATTCTTGAATAATTATCACTGACACCAAATAATGTTCCTAATCTGAAAATTATTGAGTTGGTATCTTTTAATATTTTTTCACATTTTAATTTTGAAGATGCATAATGTGACAAAGGATTGACTGATGAATTTTCGTTTAAAATACCGTCTTGAGCGCCATAGACTGAACAGGTAGATATAAAAATAATTTTTTTTCTAAAATATTTTTTTAGTTTTTTTAATGTCTGAAAATTTATCTCATCTGTAAGATCTGGGTTAATACTGCAAGCACCGTCTCCTACTAAAGCTGCAAGCCATATAATTGTATCATAGTTATTTAGGGATGATTTATAAAATTTATCATCTCTAATATCTCCAAATATAAATTTACAATTTTTTCTATAGGAGTCCTCGTACAATAAATTATCAAATACTGTTACATCATATTTTTTTTTTGACAGTAGGATATCAACAATTACACCACCTACATAACCGGCACCACCAACAATTAAAATTTTTTTTTTCATAAAGGTTTTAATTAATTATTTTAGGATAGGGTAATGGAATAATAAACTTTCCCTTATAACCTTTACTTTTTAAATTTGTTATTAATTCTTTATAAATATGCCAAGATAGTAACAATAAATAATCATTTTTTTTTAACATATTTATTTTTTCTTCTACAACTGGAATTAAAGTTCCAGGCATAAAACTATTAATTTTATGTGATCCTTTAATTTCAAAAATACAATTTAAAATATTGTGATCAATTCCAACATAATTTATTAAGGTTGCTGCTCTGGATGGTGCGCTTATACCGGCAACATTTGCACCTTTATTTTTAATTTCAGAAAGAATTTTAAGTAAATTGAGTTTAGATTTAAGCACATTGTTATTAAAACGACTAAACTCTTTTTCATTAAAATATTTTTTTTCTTGTTTTAAAATTTTGTTAATTGACATGCGAATTTTGTACTTGCCTTTTCTTGCACAATAAACCCTTATCGACCCTCCATGGGATTTAATTTCTTTAGCGTCAAATATCTCAAGTTTATATTTGTTAAAAAGAAAATTTAAACTATTCAAAGAGTAATATCTTAAATGTTCGTGATATATCGTATCGTATTGGACACTCTTTAAAAGTGGTATTAAATAATGAGACTCGCTTATAAATATTCCATCTTTATCTAAACAATTTTTGATACCAATCATTATCTCATTTAAATTATCAATATGTGCGAATACATTCGTAGCAGTAATTATTTTGGCTTTTCCAAATTTTTTTAGAACATATTTACTGGTATTTAGATTAAAATATTTCAAAAGTGTACTTATGCCCTTTTTAATTGCAAGTTTACCTATTTTTTCAGGAGTTATACCTAGTACTTTAAAATCATCTTTAAAATTTGAAAGAAGATTCCCATCATTTGAGCCAATATCAATAATTAAAGAATTTTTTTTAAAGTTAAAATTTTTTATTACTTCTTTGTACAACTGTTGGAAATTATCTCTTAATATTTTAGTAGTACTACTTGTATATGGATATTCTTTAGGAAATAATATTTTTTTATCTACTATAGTGCTTAATTGAACTAAGTTACAATTTTTGCAATGTAATAATTCTGCAGGATAGCTGGGTTGTTCTTTTGGTTTATATTTTAATTTATAAAATTGATTTACAGGTGGCAAATAGCCAAGAAATAAAATTGGTTTTAATTTTTTTGAATAACATATTTGACATTTTATAATTTGTTTGGAATTTTGCATTATTTTTTATTTCTGGTTTTAATAAATTCTCTTATGTATTCAGTTAGTTTTATTTTTCCATATCTACGGTACACTTTATTGGATAACTTCATATTTGTTAGAGCAGAAGCATACCTTTCTCCTAATCTTTGAGGCAAATATTTTATTTTTGTGTTAAATATTCTTGCTACATCTATAATACTTATACTTTCTCTTGAAGATACACTATAAAAACAATTTCTATTTTTTCTCCATGCTTCTATACAAATATTAATTGTATCATTAATATGCGTAAATCTTCGAGTTTGACTCCCAGGTTTGACTACAGTAAGTGGTTGTTTTTTCAGATATTGATTTTCAAATATTCCAATTACTGTAGCCATATAACCTGATCCAATTTGTCGAGGACCATAAACATTATAAAAAAAAATCACTTCAAATTTAAAATTGAACCACTTTTTTAAATTTTCAAGTAATTCTAAATTTTTTGATTTAGTAAATGCGTATGGTGATAAATTTTTATCATTTCCTCGATTTCCAAGACTTGCTGAAGTTGCAGAATAAATTAATTTAATTCTATTATCTAAACAAAATTTAAAAACTGCACCTGATCCAATTGAATTTGAATGAAAACATTTATCAAAATTCCTAAAACTTTGATATATTCTTGAAAATTCTCCAAAATGAAAAATCGCTGATATTTTTTTTTTATATCTAGATAATTTTAAATTTATCTCAGAACAATTTGAATTAATATATTTAACTCTTTTACTTATTATATGATTTTTTTTTGAACCACTTGAATAATTATCTATGCTTATTATTCGAAATTGCTTATATTTTAGAATAGCCTGAATTAAATTTGAGCCAACAAAGCCTGCCCCGCCTGTAACTACAACGATGTTTTTATTCATTTAGTATTTGAAATGAGATTGACTTATTAATATTTAAACCGATTGTAAATAAAAAAAATAAATATTCCATTTATATTTTATCAATAATAAATTAACTATTTTCGTTAAAATATATCAAGTAATTGAATTTTTTAAGTATCCTTAAATTATCACTTGCAGGATAAACAGAGCATGGAGCTTGGGAAAACATGCATAGAGTATATGGAAATGGATTATAATATAAAAGATAACCATTTCTCATAATAGGTTTATTTTTATTTAATTTATTTTTCTCTAGAAAAGAGTAGATTTTTGGCCAAGGTGCAGTTAGATAATTGTGATTTTCAAATTCGTATATTCTTTTAGAATGTTTTATAATTAATGCACTTAAACATAATACTAAGAAAATTTTGAAAAATTTATCAAATTTAATCTTTTTGAAACTGTAAATTGAAGTTGTAAGGGACAAATAAAGTAACGATAGAAAAGATATTATATAAGCCTGACCATATCTATAAATTGGAAATTTAAGAAACCAAAACACTACACATATAAAATTAAATATTAAACAAATATTTATTATTTTTATATTTTTTTTTGAAATATCAAAATTCGTTCTAAAAAAAAGTAATAAAAAAAAAATTAGAAAAATTTGATAAGAAATTTCTTTAACTACGACTTTAGAATGATATTTTATCCATGTACCAACCCAAAAAAAATTAATTTTAAATTTTTGTGGTGAAATACTGTTACCTTCATCTAAATAATTTGGCCATGATTTAGCCCAGGCTTCACTGTTATCATTAACTGAAATAACAGTCTCTATCGGCATTGACCATTTTAAGTTTGTTATACAAGTTTGTTTTACGGGAAATAATGCACAAGAGCTAATTAAAATATTTCTAAATAGCCATAAAAAAACAATTACAGAACAAATAATATTTATTTTTGAAAAAAACTTATTTTTGTTTAAAAGTAAGGCAAGCAATGGAAACAAAAGACCAAAAACATAAAACGGTTTGATTAAAAAAGTGAAACTTGAGAATATAACTAGCTCTTTATAAGAATTTTTTTTAATTGTTGAATTTATGAATGCCATAACAGTTAAAAAGAAAAAAATATTTGCTGGCTCATCGTTTCCTAGACCGCTGTACCTATTCATTGAATAGACTATGTTAAATAAAAACATCATAAATAATATTTTTAAAAAAACATCTTTATTGTTTTTTATTTGAGTAAAAAAATAAATTATAGATACAGAAAAGAAAAAAGATAACGGTATAGTAATCCCTTTTTCAGTGAATAATTCATTATTAAAAGATGCAGATAAATATTGTATAATTGAGGTATGGCCAAATCTGAAATGCATATTTGCAGATCCCAAAATAATTTTAAATTCATTAATTATTTGAATAAATGGTAAATGATATAAGCCTGCATCTGGTCGATTGGAATTATCAAATACCATAATCAAAGCAGAAAATGAGGAAATAATTAATGCTATAATTATTAAATCTCTAAAATTTTTATAAATATAGTTAAATGAAAAAATTATTGGAAGAAATAATATTAAATAAGAAATAATAGAAGAAATATTAAAAAAGAAATTAATAAAAAATGTAATAATTGAAATGAATATAATTCCAAAAAGAGCATTTTCTACGTGGCTATTAAGATTATTAATATTTATTAATTTCTTTAATATATATCCATTAGATATTATTGAAATACTTCCAAGAAATATTGATAGATACAAATGAAAGAAATTAAAAATCATATTTAATAGATTATTAGAAAAATATCCTTATTTTTTTTTTGTTAAAGAAAAATAATAAAATAAAGGTAAAAAATTCAGGGTTCCACTCCAATTAGTAAACAAAAAACCTGAGGGTAAAAAAGGGAAAAAATTAATTATTATTGCAGAAAGAGCAATGCATTCGATAAATTTTTTGTTATCTATTTTTTTTAAAAGAAAAATTATTATTAATTTGTAAATAAAATAAAGATAAAAAATACCAAAAAATATTAATCCTATTATGCCTGACTCTGACAGCATTTGAGCAATATGATTGTGTGGATGACTAGAACATGAGTATCTGTTTATTTTATAATCTTCACAAATGTATCTAAAACTTTTTATTCCATTTCCAATTATTGGTCGATTTTTAAACATATTCCACGCAGCCTCAAAATGAGAATGATGTTGAACAGAAAACAGATAATGTATTTTATATCCAAATAAAATAATTAAAGGTTTTTCTGCTCTCAAACTACACAATTTTTTTGCTCTATCCAGAGGTAGATCTGAGTATCTATCTAAACATATTGTAAAATTAAACCCTGATTGTTCTTTAATAGTATTAAGAGATAGTCTAGGTGAATTAATTTCTTTATTATCACATACAAGGTTTAAACTTTTCATATCTAAATATTCAGTATTGTCACATAAATAATTTGTAAAATAATTTTTTTGAATAAAAGATAAGGCTTTTAATATAAAAAAGCTCATCATTACAAAAAAGAATATAAAAAATAAAGTTGCTGGTACTTTAAATTTTTTTTTTTTCATTATAAATACTAAGATTAATAGATAAAAAAAGTTTAAATTAAAAAAAGCAACTCTTTCACCAGATAGAAAGACTAAAATATATGATGAAATAATTATTAAAATAAGAAATTTATTATTAACTTTATTTGTAACTTTCAAATAAGAAATAAAAATAATTGGCAAAATTTTTGAGACAAATGAACCCAATATTAATTCATCTTTAAAAAAGCTACTAACTCTAGTTAGTTGGATAATATCATAACCCAAAAAATTTTTATGTGTCAAAAACTGTAATATAGAGTCAATTAATATAAGAAAGAGTAGAAATACCAAAACATTAAAACTAGTTTTATATGTATCTTGATTTAGAGTTATATGTAAAGCCCAGGTAAAAAATATAAATCGAAAAAAAAATAAAATTGTTTTTACCTGATTGAACTCATGTATATCATTAAAGACTAATGTAGTTAATAATAAATAAAAATAAAAAATTAAAAAAAAAATAATCTCTTTTTTTTTAAAAAATTCAAAATTTTTGTTAGTCAAAAAAACAAATATTGTAATTAATATCAATGGAATATGTACTAATCCTTTTGCAAAAATAAATGATAGAAATAGCAAAGAAAATAATAAATGAATTACTAAGTTATTTTTATTTAAATATTTTATCATTATAAGAAATAATTTATTATTACGTCTAAATTTATAAGTTCTAAATATAACTATTTATATATAATTTAAATCGCTATTACTAAGAAGTTTAAAATTTTCAAACTCTTGAGCTAATTATTTTTGAAATTCCTTGTGTTAAATTATATTTTTTTTTAAATCCTAATTTTTTAATCTTGTCTATGTTGGGGCATCTAATAACAGTTCCACCCTTAGCAAGTTTGGTGTGGGTAATTTTTAATTTTTTTTTTGTAATTTTAATTATCTTTTTTACTAATTCTTTAATTTTTATAATTTCTGTAGTGCCTATATTATAAACTTGAAGATGTTTTCCTTTATTAAATATTAAATCAAAAGCTTTTAAAAAATCTTCAATATAAATAAACGATCGTTTTTCATTTCCTGTTCCTTTAATTTTAATTTTACCATTTTTTGATAGTAAAGCTTTATTTATTAATTCTGGGATAACATGTTCATTTCCCATATCATTACCATAAACATTATGTGGTCTAAAAATAACTAGCTTTTTAAAATATTTCTTACCAAAATTTATACCATAAATTTCTGTTAAAATTTTTCCACATGCATAGGAATATCTTGGATTAAAAATATCTGGTATTTTTAACATTTCACTCTCATCAGTAGGAATTTTTTTAGGTTTATGATAAACTTCAGAACTAGATGCTAGATATATTGTTTTAATTTTTTTTTTAATACAAGCATCCATAATATTAATTATACCTTTCGAAGAAACGCTTAATACTTCGCAGGGGCTTTCATAAAAAAACTTCGTCCCATTAATAGCCGCAAGATGAATAACAATGTTAATATTTTTACATGCTTTTAAAACTTTTGAATAATCACAAATATTTCCTTTTATAAGCTTAAGTCTTTTTGATTTAATTAGTCTATTTTTATTTCCTCGAGAAAAGTCGTCAAATACTGTAACTTTATTTTTAGTATTTCTTAAAAGATGATTTGTTATTGCGGATCCAATAAAGCCAGACCCTCCTGTTACAAGAATATTTTTCATTTATTTAGCTCCAAATATCAAGAAAATATTTTTTTTTAATATTTAGATTTTTGTAAATTTTGTGTGGAATACATTTAATTATTATATCTGATTTTTTCAAAACGGACTTAAGTGATTGAAGCGAACTGTCATTTTTCACATAAGGATCAGAACAAATAACATTTTTACAAATTGGATTAAGCTTATTTTTTAACTTATAACTCAAAGATGATCTTATATCGTCACATTCGGCCTTAAAAGACATTCCCAATAATCCAATAACTTTATTTTTTAAATTGAACTTTTTGCCTATTTTATTTGCAATATACAATACTAATCCTTCATTGATTAACATTGAATTATATCCTAGGTGAAAATTATTATGGGAGAAAGATACAAGTTGCATAGTATCTTTATATAGGCAAGGTCCTGCAGCAAAACCTGCGGACGGTAGAGCATCAGCTCTTGGATATCCATCGGTTGTTATTTTTCTTATTTTTTTAAAGTCTAATCCAATATTATCTGCAAGCATATAGAATTCATTAGCAATGGCAAATTGAATATACCTAAATGCGTTAGAGTATAATTTTGAAAATTCTGCCTCTTGAAGTTTGCATGTTATAATTTTTTTTGAAATTTTTTTGAAAATTTTACTCGCTCTTTGGGTCGCTTTTGGACTAGAACCTGCAATAATTTGGGGTAATTTTTCTATTTCTAAAAATGTGTTACCCTGAACAACTCTTTCATGACAAAAAGCTATGTCACATTTTTTTTGTTTCTTTTGTAAATAGTTAGCTAACCACTCAGTTGTTCCTGGAGAGACTGTTGATCTTAATATGATTAATTGACCTTTTTTAATAATTGGTAAAAGTTCATCAATGCAATTTTTGATTTGTGAAAGGTCTGGGTTTATAAATTCATCTACTGGTGTGCCGACTGTAATTATGATAGTTGATTGACCTATAAATTTTTCAATTTTATTGGAAAAATTTAACTTTTTTTTGAGTGCTTTTTTTAGTTCAATATTACCATTTTTTTCCATGAAAGGCATTTTACCTTTTTTTGCCGCATTCAATGGATTAATATTTTTATCGTATGCTAATACATCAAATCCTTTATTTGCAAAAACTATAGCTAAAGGCAAACCTATGTGGCCCCCACCACCTACAACCGTAATTTTATTAGCTCTTTTTTTCATTTTTTAAATATTTTAATTTTAAAACAATAAAAATACCACTTAAGATATGACGTACTCCATTGCATTATTTTAAATCTGCTTTTTCCTTTTTTCCTCTCAATCCAAAGAGCTGGGTATCTAATTACTTTATAATTCAATTCTATAGATTTTATTAAATATTCTAAACTATATGTAAAGCCCATAGTTGACTCAATTGTTATAGTGTCTATTACTTTTCTTGAAAAAAGTCTAAAGCCATTTGTGGCATCCAAAGTATTAATGTCGGAAAATAAATAAAGTGTAAGATTAACAATCCTACAAAGTAAAAACTTTAATTTTGGACCATTAACTATTTTGCCACCTTTCATAAACCTGTCAGGACATAAAATTTCAGCACTTTGCAATTGAATTTCATTAATCATATCAGGTATATTTTTTATGTTGTAATCATCATCAGCAGGTATGACTAAAACATAATCTGAAACTGAATTTTCAATTCCTGTCATAATTGCTCCATGAGCTCCAGATTTTTTATTTTTTATAAAAAAAATAAAATTATTATTAACGATATGATTTTTTATAACTTTGATAGTAGGATCATCATCATAATCATAGCAAATTAGAATATTATGTGAAAAAGTATTTATCTTTAGAATATTATTTAAGGTAGATAAAATATTTTCGTCTTCTTGATAAACTGGAATTATAAAATCTAATTTTTTTTTAATGATCATAAAATTTACTTATTTTTTCGTGAATTGAAAACCCTTTTGTAATTGAAAAATTTTTGATTGAATTTTTTTTTTTAATTATATCTGATATGATATCACGAGCCAGGTATACTCTTACATCCTTTTTAATTGGACTATTATTCTTAAAATTTATAATTTTATTGTTATGAATTAATAAAAAATTTTTATGATAATCATAACTTTTATTTAACAAAATTGTATGATTTTTTTTTGATGTTATGTCTAACTTAAAATAATTTTTTTTCTTATAAGGATCAAATACAACATTTATGAAAGAGCTATTAGTTTTATAGTTTAAATTAAACTTGTATGACTTTTCTTTAGAAAAGTTATTTAATTTATTATTAGGAAATAAATAGTCAATTATAGATTGTAAATGAAAATAAAAATTTAAAATAGGGCCTCCATTTTTTTTTAAGTCGGATTTTAAATTCCATAAAATTGATACTTTTTTTACTCCACTATGTTTTAATGAAATAATTTTTTTTAATTTATTAATTTTATTTATTTTTAAAAAATTTAAGTCTATGAAACCTCTAGGTTTGTATTTTTTTCTAAATAGTAATACCTCTTCATGAGAAGTAGATAGTGGCTTTTCAGCAAGAAAATTGATTTTTTTTTTTGTTAAATATTTTAATATATTGATTTGTATATTGGGAGGTGCTGAAACTATTACCAAATTAGGCTTAATTTCATCAATCATAGTTTTCCAGTTAAGATAATAACTTATATTTTTTAATCTCCTATTTTTCTTACCCGCAACACCCAAAATATTTACATTTTTTATCATTTTAAGAGCCTTTAGGTGTACATTAATTCCAAAATTTGCTCCTATGATGCAAACAATAGTTTTTCTCATTTGTTTATCTTCCTAAAAAGTGATTTTTTATTTTCTATTAGACTATCAATTTGAAACGAAAATTTTTCATACTCATACCAATCTCCATTATACATCAGAATTTCATAGGCTTGTTTTTTGCAAAAATCAATTTTATCAATATCCTTAAAACAACTTATTATTTTTGCTTCAAAATTATTTCTCACGATTTGCCAATGAAAACCAAAATATGGTGCATATACACCTAAAACAAATAAATAAATTGATAAAAATTTAATTAAAACACTTTTTTTAAAATTAAAATGATTAATATTATTAAATACAAAAATCCAGAAACCTATTTGAAATATTATTGAACCAGTTGAATATCTAGCAGCTGATATTGTTGCAAGATTTGTTGGTCTTGTTAAAGCAACCAAACCAGCAAATAAAATACCCATTATCAAATATGGATTTTCTAAAATAAAAAATTTAACTTTTTTTAGGTTATAATTACTTGATAGGATTTTTAAAATCACTAAGATTTGAAATACTCCAATTAAAGTCCCTAAAATCGCAAAATTTTTAAGCCAAGGTAAATAAATATTTGAAAGTACACCAAAAAAAATAAAATAAAAATTAAGTGAAAATAAATTAGAAAAGTAATTATAACTTTCTGAATCAAGAAGTTGAGAATGTGGAATATAATATGAAATTGATAAAGAAAAAATTGCTAGCAAGAAATAAATTAATTTTATTCTATTTTCTAATTTTAAAAAAAATAAAACAATTAATGCATAAATCGGAACTATAAAACCAATTCCAAGTGTCATTGGTGAAAAAGTAATTGAGAAAGATGTATATATTATATTTTTGTATGAAGTATTTTTATAATTACAAGAGAACAAAACAATAAATAAGAGACATATTATCCAACTGATATTTGATGCTTGGGTAAAATTAGGAAATTGTTTCCCATTAAAAATAAGAATTACTATCAATAACAATAATGAAAAATCTAATTTATTATTTTTTAATAAAAATATAATAGTTGTCAATAAAATTAAAATTAATGATAAATAATTATAGATTGCAAAATTTAATTGAAAAATTTGATTGTTTATTAAATATAAAATTTTAGGCAAAACTATGAAATGAATATTTGCACCTGTAAAAACCCATTCTAAATCAGATATTTCTTTAAATTGCATGTTATTTATCCATGCCCAATCATCTACCCAAATCAGCTCAGTCGGAAATTTTACAATTATGGTTAAGTAAAAAATAAAAAATAGACTTGTGACAAAAAAAACCAGTTTATTTTTTTTTAAATTAAAGAATTTTTCATAGCAAATTACAGATATTATAAAGATTGTCGTAAATAATAATATTGTAAAAAAAATTGGATCAAATATGCTTTGATAATTAATCAAAAAACTGTCTAAAAATTCCTCACATTTTGTATTGATTAATTTGTTTGCTGTTTTTTCTCTACCATCTAAAGCTTTACATAAATATAAAAGGGTCTCTCTCATGATAATAATTTAGTAGATTTTATTTTTATTAGTTATAATAGCTATTACAAAAAGTAATACCATGACAGATGAATTAAAAAAACTTGGTTTCAAGAAAATAGGTGCAAATAATAAAATTGGAAACAATGTGAAGTTTTACAATTTTAGTGGAACTATTGGAAGTAATAATAGAATTGATGATGATGTAACTCTGAAGGGCAAAATTACAATACATAATAATGTTCATATAGCGAGAGGTTGCACAATTAGTGCTGGAAAAGAGGGTATAATCTTTGAAAATTTTTCAACTATTTCAAATTTTGTTCAAGTTTTTGGTAAGTCTGATGATTTCACGGGTGATTATTTTTCAGAAGGAACTCTAGATAAGAAAAAAGGAAATTTTACAAAAGTTTATTCTAAAAAAATTATTTTTGGTAAAGGTAGTATTGTTGGGTCAATGAGTGTTATTCTGCCTGGCGCTTATATTGCTGAATTCAGTACTTTTGGCGCTCATAGCTTAATAAAAGAAATAACTAAACCAGGATATGTCTATAATAATAAAAAATTAATATTTAAAAAGAAAAGGAACTTAAAAAAGCTTAAAGAAAATTATTCAAAACTAAATATTTTTAAGACCCCATAAAAACCAATAGAAATATTCTTTAAAATAATTAGTAAAGTTAAAACTAGATTTACCTCCAAATATTCTATCGGCTGAGATAATTGGTACCTCTGAAATTTTATATTTTTTTTTTATTACTTTTAATGAAAATTCAAAACAAAAAGCCCAAGTAATTCCCGAAGACTCTAAATTAACCTCATTCCATATAATTTTTTTGGTCATTTTAATTCCTGTTGTTAGATCTGATAATTCAGTTTTTTTTATAAAATTGAAAATATTATTTGCCAAAAAAGAAAATAATCTACCAGCTGGGTTTCCACCATACCGTTTTCCATTTTTTTTATATCTAGTTGCAGAAACAAAATCAAAATTTTCTACAGTAATTTTGTTGTACATTTCCTCTAACGCTAGTATAGGGAGTAATTCATCTACACACATTATACAAAAAATTTCACCCGAAGTATTTTGTAATGCACAATTTATAGCATTTTTAACTCCTCTTTTATCATTTAAGATATATTCAATATCGTTAAAATCTTTTTTACAATTATTAATAAATTCAATAGATTTATCATTTTCATCATCAACAACAAAAATGACTTTTTTTTTAAATTTAAAGAAAATACTCAAAAATTTTATAAAAGGTTTAATCGTTTGAGTTTCATTTTTAACAGGTACTATAATACTTAAAAATTTTTCATTCATAATAAAATTTAATTTTGTTACAAATATATAAAATTTCTTTTTTTTTAAGACTAAAACCAGATGGTAGCCATATAAGTTTTTTTGAAAGTAAAACTGAATTTTCTAATTTATTTTTTTTTTGCTTAAATTCGTTCTGAGAATTTAGAGAGTACCAAAATTTTCTTACAGGTATTTGAAATTTATCTAAGAATTTTATTAATTTATTTCTATCTGCACAATAACAATCTATCCATAAAGGTAAATTTCCTTTTTTTAATTCAAATGGTAAAATAAAAAATCTTTTATTATTTACTAAAAATTTTTTATATAATTTATAATTTTCAATCAGTTTTTTTTTTTTTTTATTAATATCTTTTATTTGAGATAATGTTATTGCTGCTTGTAAATCAGTGTACTTAAAATTAAAACCTAGGTGATAATGAGTATCTGATCCACCTGTAGTGTTTATATTTCTTCCTTGGTCTTTAAATCTAGAAATATAATTAAAATATCTGCTGTTATTAGTTACAATAAGCCCGCCTTGACCACTTGTGATTATTTTATTTGGCGACAAAGAATAACAACCAATATCACCTATAGTCCCTAAATATTTTTTATTTAATTTTGAAAAAAGTGCTTCAGCTGCATCTTCTATAATTATTATTCCTTTTTTTCTGCATAAATTAAAAATTTCTTGAAAGTTATTTGATCTTCCAGAAATATGAACAACGATAATTGCTTTAGTTCTATTAGATATTTTCTTTTTTAAATCATTTAAATCTATTACAGGCAACTTTTTTTCCACATCTACTAATTTTACTTTGTAACCAGCTGATATAATTGCATTACCAGCAGCAGCATAAGAGATATTTGGAAGCAAAATTTCTGAATTTTTTTTTAATTTTAAAGCTTTTATTGATAAGTAAATTGCTGATGTTCCACTTGTGCATGTAAGACAATGTTTTACTCTTAACAAATTTTTTATTTTAATTTCTAATCTACTTGAATATTTACCTTGATTTGGCCACCCACGCTTTGCAATATCCTTTATATTCTCAAAGTTCTTTAAGTTGATTGATGGTTTCCACCATTTTATCATAATCTGATTTTAATTATTTTTAGTTGATTTAAAAACTTATTTGTTTTGTTGAAAAATTTTGAAGTATCTTCATAAGTTATTTGATACCGAGTTTTGGTAAAAATCAACAAATATTTTAAAATTAAAAAAATAAGTTTGAAATTCTCAATTTTTAATTTTTTTTTTATTTTATACATAAACAACGGGTATGTTTTATCTCTAATATAAAATTTTTTGTCTTTTATAAAAACTCGATTAACATAACCAATTTTTATGAGTTGTTCGTTTATAAAATTTTTTCTTAAAAATAAAATTTTTTCAAGAAGTTTAATTTTTCGTATATCTCTAATAAGAAATATATCTTCATATTTAAAAAAATATGTTTTTTTTAAAATTTTTTTATTAATTTTTTTAATTAATTTTTCATACTTAATTGAATATGCAAAACTATTTTTTTTCTTGATTTGAAATTTAATAAATTGATTATAGTTAAATATATTTTCTTTGGTATAAGAACTGTATCTATCTAAATAATATCTGTGTAAAACTATACGAGGGTCTCTAAAAAAAATTAAAAAATTTGTTTGTACTGAAAATTTTTCAAAAAAATTAAATAAATTTAATAATACTTTTTCGATAGAAACATATGTTTTTTTTTTTGTTGCTCTAGACTCAACATCAAATAAATTTTCTAGAGACAATATAAGAGATGTTTTATTTTGTTTTTCTGAAATACGATTAAGATAGTTGTAGATATAAACTTCAGTATCAAGACTATATACATTATTATTACAAAAATATTCTCTAAAAATATTTTGAAATAACTTTTGATTTTCAGTCGCTATTACATTTTTTCCAACATAGAAATAATTATTTGAATTACTAAAAACGTGAAGTTGTAAAAATGTAGTTCCGGTTTTTGGATAACCTGGATGTATTAATATTTTTTTTAATTTACTCATACTCACCTATTTTGAATAAATAAAAGCCATTAACTTCATCAGATGCGATTTTTTTTAAGTTTATACCTTCATAAAAACTTAATGTTTCCTCTAAAGAGTGAAGACTTCTATCATATATTTGATCAGATAAATCTATGAATAAATAACCAACATCATATTTTTTAATTTCTTCAATTGCTCTTTCAGGTGATTTTGTTTGTAAAAATGATGGGTCTTGTATTATTTCTCTTCCCGTAGAACACCAAGCATCAGCTACAGTTAGTCCATACATTATTCTCTGGTTATCTGGTACATTTTTTTTAATTATTTTTGAAAAATTATAAAATGGTTCGCTATCTCTTTGCCAGAATGTTTCTTTAATTTCAAACCCAATTAAAGTTCCAATTATTGAGAGTAAATAAATTGAAAGAATAAAATAATTTTTTAAATATGTAAGTTTTTTAAAAATTTTTAAGTTAATTATTGCGAGAATTCCTGCTCCAAGTAAAATAGATACAGCTGGAAGAAATGGCATAAAATGTCTAAAATACATGACACCTCCATTAGAATAACTAGCTAAAGACATTGCTGCAAAGTAAATGACTATAAAAATTATAAAAACAACCGAATTTTTATCTCTTAGTTTATAATATCCATACAAACAGATTGGTATTAAAAGGAAAGAAAGAAAAAAAATAAAAGTAGGAAATAAAGATAGTGAGAATTTAATTATATTATTTTTAAACCATATAATATGATCAAAAATATAATCTTTTAAGTTTAAGGTGTCCCAAAAAATATGAAAACTTGGTTTTATATTTGAATTCATCATATCACCCCAAGACCAATACAAATAATACTTTTGATTGGAATAGTTGATTATTCCAAAATAATTAAATGTCTCAACAGCCCAAGGAAGGAATATTAGAGAAAAACCGATTAAAAATAATAAATATTTTTTTTTTAATTCAAATTTGTGTTGAATAATAAAGTAATAGTAAACATAAATTATTAATAGAACTTGCCAACCGCCAAAACTTATTGATGAGTAACCAACAACTATACCTATAAGAAATTGCTTTAGATTTGTATGTTTTTTTTCAGAAAGTACAAATAGCAAAAAAAAAAATAATGTAACTAAAAAAGTATAAAAATTTACAGTCATAAAAACTGTAGAATTTTCTATATGAAAATAATTTATGCTTAGCATAAAGGACGCTAAAAGACCAAGATTATTGGAGTGAATTTTCTTTCCTATAAAATAAATTATTACAATTGTTAAAATAGAGATAAAAAAATTTGCAAACCTTCCTGTTAAATAATGGTCATTAAGTAAAAGGAAAAGAGCCGAAAAAAAATGAAATCCAGGAGGATAAACATCTGTTAAAGCTGGTAGACTGTCATGACTAAACCAATAAGAAAAGATAAAACTTGTTTTCGGTCCAATCCCTTTTGCAATGTTATATGCAATATTATAGTGAAAACATGGATCTCCTCCCAAATTTGCAAGTGAAAGATCACCAGCATTATAAATTAAATAATAAATTCTCAAAATTATTGCTAACAGTACTATGAAAAGTAAATGGTAATTTTTCATAAAATGTATTGTGTTTATTATGAAAAAGAAAACAATTTTAAAAGTTTAATTATTTTCAAATTTGGCAATTTTTTACTCGCTGTTAAGTGTTTTTTTTCATCTATTGTTTTTAAATAATAATCATAACATTCTTTCAACATTTCATCGTTACTAAATTTAGGTTCCCATTTTAATTTATCTTTAATTCTCTGGGTGTCTAAAACAATATTTGATACAAGCATTCTTTGGTGATATGGGCCAAGAGAAATTACACCAAGTAAATGAAGAAATTTTAGTCCAAAAATGCCTAACATCTTAGGCATATGTCTTATTTTACCTTTATGATCTGCATGTTTTAATAAAGAAATAAAAGTATTCTTTAAATTTTTAATGTTATCAGATCCAATGTTAAATAAGTGTTTACCTTTAAGTCCAAATGACAGTTTCATTGCCTCTATTAAATCTTTAGAATAAATAAAGTGAATTTGATTACTACCATCTCCAATCATCCATATCGTTACATTTTCTCTAATCATTTCAAAAAGTATTGCTAGCTTATCTAATCTTTTTTTTCCAATTATTACAGGACATCTAAAAATAATAATATCACCTGAATAATTATGTCTTAAAATCAAATTTTCAGCAGCATATTTTGATTTTCCATAATCAACTATAGCAGAAGGTAATTCTTTTTCATTTATCGGAGTATCATAATTTTTTTCGAAAAGTGAGAATGTAGATGTAAATATAAACTTTTCAACCTTATAATCATTTGCTAAGTCTAATAAGTTATTTGTTCCATTATAATTTGTTTCCCAAACTTTATTCGAATTTTTTTCATCAAGCAGTTCTGCGGCACAATGTAAAATTATATCAATTTTATGATCTTGAAATATTTTAATAAGTTGATTTTTATCTCTAATATCAATTTTATAAAATATTGTGTTATCTATCGATGAATTAAATTGATTTTCATCTTTATCTAATAATATAAATTCATAGTAATGCTTTAATTCATTAAAAATTTCCTCACCTAAAAAGCCATTGCTACCTGTAAGTAAAATTTTTTTCATTTTATTAAAAGAATTTTATATATATATATACTTATCGTGCAAATATTAAAAAAAACATATTCATCAGATACATTAATGAATGAAAATTGGCTTAAATCTGCTGGTTTAAATCATTTCTGGATGCTGTGGAGATTTAAATTTTTATTGAAACAATTATCAAAAATAAAAATTAAGTTAAAAAAAAATTATAAAATAATGGACCTGGGCTGTGGCAATGGAGTTTTAAGTAATCAATTAGAAAAACATAATCTTTTAAAAATAGATAGAGTTGATTCAAACTATGAAACTTTAAAATTAAATAAAAATGTGAAGGGAAAATTGATATGTTATAATATCTCTAAGAAAGATAATAAAATGAAAAGAAAATATGATATTATTTTTTTATTTGATGTATTAGAACATGTTAAAAATGATAATAAATTTATAAATGATATTAATTTTCACTTAAAAAAAAATGGATATTTAATAGTAAATGTACCAAGTATTAACCTTCTATTTAGCAAATATGATTATGCTGTTGGGCATTTAAGAAGATATAATAAACAGAATCTCTTGAAAAATTTTGATAAAAAATTATTCGAAATATGCAGTTTAGAGTACTGGGGTTTTTGTTTGGTTCCCATACTATTTATAAGAAAGTTAATATCGATGTTTTATAATAAACAAAAGACAAGTAATATTGTAAAATTAGGATGGAAGACTAATACTTTAATAAATAATCTTTTTAAAATTGTTATGAATATTGAAACTTTGCTGCTAAACTATATACCAATTGGATCATCATTAATGTTAATAGTTAAAAAAAAATAATGGCTCTATTTAATATTTCACAGAAAATTAACTTTGCTAAAAGTTTTGTTCTAAAAAAAAACCCTTTATATGTACAGTTTTATATCACAGCTAGATGTAATCTAGCATGCCAACAATGTAATATAATCTATGCTGATGCAAAACACCAAGAGATGAGTATAGAGGAAATTAACCAGGTTGCAGAAAATCTTAAACAAATCGGCGTCAATATTGTTTTATTAATTGGAGGAGAGCCTTTTGTTAGAAAAGATATTCACGAAATAGTAAAAGCTTTTACCAGTAGGAATATCCACGTACGAATGCAAACCAATGGAATAGCAAACGAGATTCAATTAAAAAAATGTGTTGAGAATGGAGGTAAAGACATAAGTATATCCCTAGATACTCTAAAACCTCAACTACAGGATGAAATAAATGGGGGATTTAATAAATCATGGGCAAGAGCTTTAAATACTATTTCAATGGTAAGCAATATTTTTCCTGAAGGCTCAACGGCATTTTTTAATTCTGTAATTATGCCAAAAAATCTTAAAGAAATAATAAATGTAATTAAATTCGCTACTAAAATTGGTTGGGGTGTATCTTTAGTGCCTGTTCATGTTAGTTCTCCTGACAAACCTATGGGTTACAGAACTTTAGATTATGATAATAATGTAACGTTTAATGATGAATATGTTGATGATATAAAAAAACTTATATCAACTTTAAAAAATATTAAGAAAAATTATAATCTTTATGACTCTGAAGAGTACATAGAAGATATAGAAAATTTTTTACTTAATAAACCAGTTAAATGGAGAGAAAAAAATAATAACGTTTGTGACTCTCCAAATCTTTACTTTGCTATATCTCCAAGTGGAACACTCAAAACATGTTGCGATTACGAGGCAACTGAGGATGTATATGTTTATTCAAAGGAATTTCCTAAGTTATATCAGTCAGGTGAAATAGAAAAAATAGTTAGCCCAATAACAAAAGGATGCGATGGATGTATGTATGGTAGTTATCCAGAGATATCGATAACTGCGAGATATCTAACGCCACTTATTCAGAGGCTAAAGTATTTTAACTATTCTCCACCAAAAATCAAAAAACTTTCAACAAATGAATTGGAAGAAATAGCAGCTGATATACTTAATGAGCAAAATTAAATCATTACAATACTTACTTTTAGATACTCTAAAAAAAAAAAATTTAAGTAAGGAAGAACATAATAGAATATCAAAATCTTTAAAAATAAAATTAGATAAAGATAATTATATTATAAGTTGGATAGATGATAAAATTTTAAAAAAAACAAGTATAAATGTAAATAAATTTGTATTTTACTCAAGAAACGATGTACAGGGTATTAAATCAGATAATTTTCTAGAAAAAAATAATAATAATGCAAAAGAAGTAATTGATAAAATAATTCAAGGTAAATATTTACAAAAAAAAAAAATAAAGATTATTTCGAAGGGATTGTTTTGTCTTTTATATTTTTTAATAACATTTTTTTTTACGAGTTATTTTGCAGAAATAGATATAAAGATAAGTCTAATGGCTATATTTTCTGTTATGTTGTCAGAAATTATAATTAAAAATAATATATTTACCCCTGTATTAATTCTAATTATGTCCCTCATTTTTCCAAATGAATTATGGTTTTTTACATCTGTATTCTACTTACTATTTTATATTTTTGACAATTACACTCAATTTAAATATTTAAACTTTATTTTATTGATAATAACAATTTTTATAAATTTTAAATATTTCGATCAAATAAATATTGAATACTCAATTAATTTAATTTCAGTTCTCATTATTTATTTAATTGTAATGATGAATAATTTTTTTAGATACAATTCAAACAGTTTGTGGGTTTATGTTTTTCCTGCCTTTTCATTTATATTTTTTTTCAACAATTTAATTATTGAGTGTTATGTAATATTGATTGCAAGTTATTTGTATTACAAAATTTCTAAATTAGCTGGATATTAATTTTTAAGCCAATCTATCTCGATATGTCCATTCTGATCTGGATTTTTAATTGTGTACCCTAGAGACGAAAATTCCTTATCTATATTAATGCCACAGCCCGATCCTATATACCCTGGAGGATCTTGATTTAAGTTTTTTAACCACCATTCTTTGTCAAACCAAATCCTTACTACTTTTAAGTCACATGAGTCGTCTGTATAGATATACCCATTATCTTTAACATGACTCCAAAGATATTTTATACAATCCTTTGTTGATGTTAATAAATCAACATCTAAAAAAAGAAGATCTATTTTTTCTTTATGGTTAGTAAGACTTTTATTAAAAAAACCACTTCTTATAATACAAAATTCTCTTTCTCCATAATTTTTTAAGTTTTGTTCTACTTCATCTAAGGTTCCGGTATACATTCCACTTTCGTAGTGTCCTTTTATTTTTAAGTGGGGATATTCTCTTTTATTGTCCGGACCACTTTCTTCATCTGGAAGACCTTCAAAAGAATCATATATAATTAATTTTCTATTTGTGATTTTAGCTGCAATTGAAAGAGCAACTGATGATGCTCCCTTGTAGGATCCACATTCAACCAAAACGTTTTTATCTTCTTTGGGTAATGCAAGTACATTTTTTATCAAGTGTAATTGCACATTTAAGTTTGTTGCAGAGAGTATTTTAGATAAGCAATATCTTATCCTTTTTACAATTAACTCTCGATCTTTCTTTTTTAAATTGTAGTGCTTTCCATAAATATCATTATTTATGAAATCCTCCTCTGTATTATTACTAATGTTAAAGGCCATTGTATTCAGATAATTTTGAATTGTTCGTGGCAGAAAATAGTAAAATCTTTTTAAGGATATCATTAAATTTCAAATTTTAAATATTTTTCTAAAATAACTAAATTATTTTTTAATTCAAATAAATTAGAAAATAATTTTTTACAATTTTTAAATATTTTAATTTTTTCAGTATTATTTAATCGTGAAATTTTATTAATATTTTCAGCTAACTTTATATAATCGTTTTGTAGTGATACATATCCAACTTCATTTTTTTCAATAATTTTACTTAGATCTCCTCTACAATTAGCTAATATGGGTTTTCCAAATGAAAGGTAAGTGGAAAATTTACCTGGAATTATTAAATCAAAAGATAGCCCTTTTTTTAAGGTAATAAAGTATGCATCACTTTTTAATAAGATTTGATTAAGTTTTTTTTGTTCCATATAATTTTTAAATACAACTTTTCTCTGAATTACATAAGGTTTTAGTTTTTTTTTTAAAGCATTCAGTTGTTCCCCGTTGCCGATAAATTTAAAAATTACATTTTTTTTGACTAAATTTTTATTTAAAGCAATTATAAGTGAATTAAAGTCTTGTGCATTACCAATATTTCCAGAAAAAGTAATAACAATTTTTTTGTTTCTATTTTTTTTAATTTTTTTCTGAAAATTTAAATTAGAAGGATTGTGATAAACTTTAACTGGAACATTTTTTACTTTAGACTTTAAATTTTTTTTTAGCCCATCTGATGGAACTAATATTAAATCAGTAAAACTATACAATATGTTTACAAATCTATTCAAAAGTTTAAAAGCAACCCCTTTTTTAATAATTTTTAAATCTAGCAGTGTCTCTGGCCATAGGTCCTGAATCCAGATACATGATTTTGTATTCTGTAGTTTTGAAAAAATTATTCCAGGTATAACTTGAAAAAAGGGAGATGTTGCATAAATAAAAATTTTGCTTTTTGTAGTTATTTTTTTATTTATTAGTGAATAAAATGAACCTGAAAGTATATAACTAAGATAATTAATTATTCTTTGTAGGTATCCTTTACCTCTAGGAAATATTGGAAATCTAAAAATATCTATATTTTTAATTTTTTCGTGTTTTAAATAAAGACCCTTGTATTTTTTAGGTATCTTACCTGTATGATAGTTTGGTCTTCCAGTAAAAACTGAAATTTTATATTTTTTAGACAGTCCAAAAGCAATATCGTTTATTCTAAAGTTTTCAGGATAAAAATGTTGAGAAAAAAAAATCATTTTCATAATTTGTTTAGAAAATTAGAAAAATTATCAATCTTTGAAAATTTTTTTGGAGTTACATCTTTTTGGTTTAGAGCTTTTAGCATTGTTTCTGTTAACGAATGAACGTTTGATTGTTCGAATGTTAAATCAGGTATTAAAAATTGGTTTGAATACAATGCCTTTGGAGCTATTATGATTAATCCATGTTGATAAGCTTCCAAAATTGGTAAAGCTAATGTCTCATTTTTAGAAACATATAACAATATTTTACTTCTTTTAAAAATTTCATTAAATTCTTTTTTATCTGGATAATATTTACAATCTATATCTAGTGAAAATTTCATTTTAATTTCCTCTATACCCAACTTTTTTTTTTCTTTGTCGTTTAAGGTTAATAGTACTTTAGGAAATATTTTTTTTTTGGCTAACTCAATAAGTGATTCTAGAATAAGTTTATGATTTTTGTGAGACAATCCTGATGCTGGATAAATAAAATCATATAATTTATCTTTGACAGTTACATTTTGAGTGGAAATTTCTTGATCAAAAACATTATATATTTGAACAGGTATATAGCTAGAAACTTTAGATTTAATTATTTGACTAGCTAAAGGAGATAAAACAATCCAACAGTCAACATTTTTTTTAAAAAGTTTAAAATATAAATATCTCAGACTATCAAGTGAAAATAACCATTCATGGAATTTGATTTGATAAAATTCCCTAAAAATATTAGCATTTTGAAATATACAATAAACATAAGACTTTGATCTAAAAATTGGTGGTAAACCATTGCCATATATTGAGATACCACCCTTTTTTGAAAGTTTTTTTTCAGTAAGTATCCTTTTATATGAATAGGATTTTAGGAAAATAATTTTATTACTAATAGTATTAATATGTTGTTTTTTAACTCTATTATCCAGATAAACATTATTATATTTTTTATTTAATAAAGCTTTTAGAATAGAAAGACCTCCAAATGAATGAAGTCCAACAGCAAAAAGATTTATATTATTTTTTAAAAACATTTTTAACCAAAAGATAAGTTTTTTTTAAAAATTTCCAGCGTTTAATTTCAGATTTATATTTGTCATGAGGTATTTCTGGTCTGTTTAAGTATTCATTTAAATTACTTATATCCCAATCCATTTTTTTTAAGAAATATTTTATATCAATTTGTTCATCTTTTTCACTTGGATAACTTGATTGTTGCATCAGTCTCAATGCCTCTTTTCTAGTCATTTGATCAGTAATTATTAAATTACTAAGGTGTAACTTTCTCTTATCAACAGAAAATTTTTTTGGTAAAATATATGCCTGGTAAAATCTTGTAAAAATAGATTCATAATGTTTGTAAGGATAAGGTTTAAATCCATAATTTTTTACAAGATGATTTACAGCATCGTCTTTATTATATTCATAATAGTCTAAAAAAGGTATCCATTTTATTTTGTTAATAATTTCATAATATATAAAGTCGAAAGTACCAAAAAGAGGAAAAGTTTTAATCTTTTGATTTGAAAATTTTTTAGTTAAATATTTAATATTTAATGCGTCATTTTTAAACCAGCTCCAATTTGAGGGTACCTTAATTCCCTCTGTACTTGTGTTTGTTCCTGATAAAATATATTTAAGCTTATATTTTTTTGCTAATTGATAATTTACAGCTAGCATTGCGTTATCATATAAAAGCTCAACATCAATTACATCTGATTTAAAAAAAGCAATCATTATATTTTTATACTCTTCCCAATCAATAACATGTGTAAATAAATCTATATCTAATCTTTTAACAATGTTTGCTATGTTATTTTGCGCTAACTCAGAATTCCATCCATTGTCCATATGGACAGCAAGAGGCCTTAAACCTTCCTTTTTAACTAACGATAAAACATAAGAACTATCTACTCCACCAGATACACCAACGATACAATCATAAGGTTTTTTAAAGCCATCATTTTTTATATTTTTTATCAAATTTGCCAGTTTTTTACTTTTTTGATCTTTATTAAGATTGAAAATTCTTTTTAGATTAATAAAATCGTTACAATAATTACAAATACCACCTTCATCAAATTTAATTTCTGAAGCAGTGGTATCCATAATACATCTCTCACAAATCTGAAATTTTAGTTTACTTGCACCTACCATATTCATTAAACTGTGGATAACTAATTAATACTGCTCTATGAGGCCCATGGTAAATAAAAAAAGCTCCTGCTGCAACTGCTGTGATATTATTGGAAAATATTTTTTCTATGTTTTCTACTGAGTTTATTCCTCCAGATATTATTACAGGTATTTCTAAATCATCAAGTTTCAGGTCAATATAATTTTTTTGATCTAGTCCACACAGTCTTCCATCATTATCAACAAAATTTAGTAATAGCTCTCCACACCCTGCCATTATAGATTTTTTGATAAGATCAATAATATTTATATTTAATTTTTTTTTATTTAAATAGTCAAATATTATAGGTTTTTTAAAAAAATTTTTTTTTATATTTATAGATGCTACAACACTTTGAGCACCAAATACTCTTGAAATTTTTGTAATTAATTCTGTATTATTAAGCAAAGCTTGATTTAACGAAATTTTTTCAAATCCTAGAGAAAATAAAGTTTTTGCATCATCAAAAGTTTTTATTCCACCTCCATAACAAATTGGCATGAAACATTCACCACCAATCTTCTCTAAAATTTTAAAATTAATTTTATTATTTAATGATGCATCAATATCTAATAAGATAATCTCATCAACTTCTTTTTCATTAAAAATTCTTATAACATTTATGGGATCTCCAACATATTTGGGACTTTTAAAATTTATTGTCTTAACTAGTTGATTATTTTTTAATAGCAACTGTGGTATTATTCTAGGTTTGATCATCAAGTTTTATAAATTTATTTAAGAGATCTAGTCCACTTTTATAGCTTTTTTCTGGGTGAAATTGAAAACCAATTATATTTTTATTGTTTGAAACAATTGATGGAAAATTTACCGTATGAGAACTTTCTGATACGATATTATCTTCTTCACATTTAGCATGAAAAGAATGGGCAAAGTAAAATCTCTTATTTTCACAATAAAAAATATTATTTTTTTGCCTAAAATTTAATAAGTTCCATCCCATATGTGGAACTTTTAAAATTTTATTATTTGTTTGTTTAAACTTTATAACCTCACCACTTAAAAGACCTAAGCCATCAAGATGGCCTTCCTCACTTTTAGAAAATAATACCTGCATACCAACACATATTCCAAGTAAATAAAACTTATCTTTTAAAACTAAATTTTTAATCATACCAAACAAATTTTTATCTTTAAGTGACTCCACAAATGCATCAAAACTTCCAACACCAGGCATAATGATTTTTTTGCTACTTAAATCAAAATCTTTATCATTTTTTACAATTTTAATTGGATACCCTAGCGTCTCAACAGCTTTACACAAAGAACCAACATTGCCAACTCCACATTGAATTAAATTTACCATTTATTTAGATAGTTTAATTGTTATTTTTAAAAATTGAAAAACAAGTTTGAAAAAAATTGCACTTAAAACTGATTTATTTTTTATATAACTATTTAGGATTTTTTTAGCTACATAATTCATTTCTTTATTCATTAATATTATCTCATAATATATAAATTTTTTAATAGATAATTTTTCAATATCTTTTTTTATATAACCATAATATTTATTGAAAAGTTTTGTCTTTTCTTTTAATGCATCAAGTTTTCCAGTTTGTGATGATTGATTTTTATGTACTCGCATTTTTAATAGATATTTATCACAATTTACAAATTTAAATTTTCTAGATAATCTGATCCACATATCATAATCTTGGGTGTGTACTAATTTTTTATTAAATTTACCTACTTTTTTAAAAAATATTTTTGGAATTAACAGTGAGCAACCATTAAGTCTATCGTTTATCATCAAAGATAATGTGGTATTTGCAAAGTAATTTTCGGGCAGAGGTTTTTCTGATATTCTGTTAGATATATGATTAAATTGAATAAAATTTGAACTTATAATCACAGTTTTTTTTAAATTATTTAAACACTTCATTTGCTCATTAATTTTATTTTTCATAAAAATATCATCATGGCTAAGCCAGCAGATATATTTACCTTTAGATTTTTTCAAACCAAGATTTAATGCGCTAGATACTCCCATATTTTTTTTTAAGGAAAAATAACGAATTGGAAACTTTTTGTATAAACTCAAAATATATCTAATTTTATCTTCATCCTTAGTTCCATCATTAATTACAATAATTTCTTTATTTTTATATGTTTGCTTTATTGCACTTTTTAAAGAAAACATTAAAAAACCTTCAGAATTATAGACTGGTATAATTATTGAAACCAAAGGCATTTTATTAATTAAATATTTTAGATAAAGTTTGGTTTTGATATTCTCTAGAAAAAGGTTTTAAATTAACTTTTTTTCTACCTATTTTTTTTTTATTATACCTTCTAAATTATTTTTTAAATCGGTTTTTAAATAATTAATTGATAAACCCAAACTGTGTTTTTTAATGATTTTGTTAGCCTCAATTTGTCCCTCTGTTATTGATAATATAGGAACATTTGTTGCCACATAATCATAAAATTTACCCGTAATTACTTCTTTGCCAGTTTTTTTCTCAGTATGTAAAATTAAAAGATAATCCATTTCACACATTTTTTTTCTAGCTTTTTGATAATTTAAACTTTTATAAAATTTAAATGGTTTAAAATTTAGTATCAATTTATTTTTTATTATATTATCACCATAAAATTCAAACATTAAATTATCTTTTAAATATGAATTTTTAGTTAAAGCTTTATATAAAATATTTATATCACGATAACCTCCATATTTATCTGAAACAAGACCAAAATATCCAATTTTTATTTTTTTATTTATCTTTTTAAATTTTTTACTATTAGTCTTACCAACTGATAGGTAACCATTTTTTATTAAATATATTTTTTTTTTATTAGCTAATTTTTTTAAAGAATTAAAAATTGTTTCAGTAGAACATATAATTTTATCAGAACTTTTTAGTAATTCTTTTTCATCACTATTTTTTTTTAAAAAATTAATTAAAAAATTACTATTGTCAAATCTAGTTGTCCATCCATCCCTATAATCAAAAATTATTTTAATTTCATTACCAAATTCAGACTTTAATTTTGGTCCAATTTTGAAAAAAGAAAATGGTGGTGCCGATAAAATTACATATTTAATTTTTTTTTTCTTTATTAGTATTCTAGATTTTTTTAATATATTTTCATAATAACAACTCGCATAGTCATATGATAATAAGTATCCAATACTTGGAAACAAAATTCTAAATAAAATAAAATTTATATAAGAAAAAATATTTTTATTAGAAACTTTGTAGAGTTTAAAATTCTTAAATTCTTCTCGAAATCCAAAATAAGAAAAAAAATTTGACCCAGTAAAAAGGTAATTTATTTTATATTTTTTTTTTAATGTTAAGCCAAAACTAAGTAATCTAATAGAATTTCCCAACGATCTAGTGAATGGAACAAATTGACCACAAATAATTAGTACATTTTTACTCACCTTAAAATTTTTTTAACTAGTTTTAATATTTTTTTTTTAAAATTTTTATTTGAAAATATTTTTCTTTTTATTTTTGGAAAAATAATATTGTTGCTATTAATTTTTGAGACTTTTGTATCAATAATATAACTATAGTTGTGTTTTGATAATTCAGTCCACTCAGAGCGATCCCTTAGCACAAATGATATCTTGTTTAAAAAAAAAGACTCTCTTTGAACTCCTCCGCTATCAGTTAAGATGAATCTTGATTTTTTAATCATATAGATAGTTTCTAAATAGCTTAATGGTTTTATAAGAGTTATGTTGTATGGTACAAACTCTTTAATTCTATTTAAAATATTTTTCATCTTAGGGTGAACGGGCCAGATTAGTTTATATTTTATTTTACTTACCTCTCTCAATATTTGTTTTATTCTTTTTTCGTTTAAATTCTCGTCTCTGTGCATCGTCATTAATGCGTCAAAATCTTCATATTTTTTTTTATTAAATTTTTTTTTTGATATAATTTTTTTTGCAACTAATGCTTGATCAAAAAGTAAATCTCCAAATTGAAAAATTTTTTTTTTTTCTATGCCCTCTTTTAAAAGATTACTTGTTGATGATTGATTTGGAGTAATAAGATAATCACTAAAATGATCAGCAACTACTCTATTTTGTTCCTCAGCCATTTTAGAATTATAAGATCGTAATCCTGCCTCAACATGCATTGAGATTGTATTTTTTTTCCTTAAGGCTATTGATGCCGCTAAAGTTGTATCTGTGTCTCCATAAATTATTGATAGGTTAGGCTTAATTCTTTGTAATTCTTTTGATGTCTCAGTTATCATTGAGGCTATTCTAATAATTCTATTATTTTTATGACTTCGTCTTTTTAAAATAATTGGTTGTTTAATTTTTAGTTCTTTAAAAAAAATGTCTGACATATCAAAATCATAATGCTGATTTGTATGAAGAATTATATTTTTATAATTGTTTAAATAATTTACTAAAAGACTACATTTAATAAATTGCGGTCTTGCACCTACAATATGTAAAATTTTTTTATTTCTTTGCATATATAATTGATTTCTTCTTTTTTTATGTAAGCTGAAAAAGGAAGTGCTAATATTTTTTTAGAAACTTTACTGGCTATAGGTGTTTTACAGTTTTTAGAAAATTTACTAAATATATTCTGTTCATTTAATGGTTTTGGATAATAAATCATTGATGGTATTCCTTTTTTCAATAAATAACTTCTTAATTTATTCCTATTTTTAACTAATATACAATATGACCCCTCAGCTGAAATAACATCACGATTATTTTTTAAAAATTTTACCTCAGAAATATTTTTGATATTATTATTATAAAGATTTCTTATTTTTCTTTTTTGTATTATTTCTTTTCTATGAAGTTTTAATTTTGCTAACAACACTGATGCTTGAATAGTATCTAATCTTGCGTTGAAACCTAATACTTCATAATGATATTTTTTTTTATTTTGACCATGTCTTCTTAAAACATTACATTTTTTAAACAGTTTTTTACTGTTTGTAAAAATCGCACCACCATCTCCATAACAACCAAGTGGTTTACTTGGAAAGAAGCTAGTACAAGATATTGTTGCTAAATTACAGCTTAATTTTCTTTTGTAGAATGCACCAAAACTTTGAGCTGCATCTTCAATTGTACTTAGATTATATTTTTTCGCTAATTGATTAATTTTTTTAAAATCAGGTATTTGACCGAATAATGAAACAAACATTATAGCCTTAGTTTTCTTATTAATTTTGCTTTCAATTAAATCTGCATCAATTAAACAATCATTATCATTTATATCTACAAAAACTGGCTTTGCACCTACTTTGCAGATTGATTCTACTGTTGATACATATGTAAAAGGTGTTGTAATTACTTCATCATTCGATTTTATACCTAGGCCCTTTAAAGCAATAATGAGAGCATCGGTGCCACTAGAAACAGTCAGACAAAATTTAGATTTTGTTATTTTTTTTAACTTATTTTCCAATAAAATATTCTCTGGTCCTAGAATAAATTTTTGATGATTGAGTACTTTATTAATATTTTTATTTATATCAAAACTAAGTAAATGTTTTTGCCTTTTAAGGTTCAAAAAATCAATTTTCATTATATTTTTTTTCCATTTTTATCAATTTTGTATTTAAATTTTGCTGGACTTCCATAATACATTGAAAATGACTTAACATTTTTTGTAATTAATGACGCTGCACCAATAAGAGAATACTTACCAATATTATTTCCACATAAAATAGTAGAATTAGCGCCTATTGTTGACCCTTTTTTTATTATTGTTTTTACAAACTTTGTTTTTTGGTTCTTAAAACTTCTGGGAAGTAAAACATTTGTAAATACAACTGAAGGACCTATGAATACATCATCCTGAACTATTACACCTTCATAAATAGAGACATTATTTTGGATTTTAACATTATTACCAATTTTTACATTTTTCCCAATAAATATATTTTGCCCAAGAACACAATTTTTACCAATTCTTACATTTAAGGACAAATGACACCAATGCCAAATTTTTGTTCCTTTTCCAATTTTGACATTTTTGTCAACAACAGAAGTATTATGAATATAAAATTTATTCATTTTTTTAATTTTTCTAAGTTTCGAAAGGTAGTTAAAATATCCATTGTTTTTATCCCTTTGCCTATAATGATATTTTTATATGCTTTAAAATGTAAATCATTGAAATTTTTCGTAAAGTTAATTGTTTTTGAGTTAAACTTTATATATCGATCAAAAGAAGAATTATTTATTTTCTTTTTAAATTCTGTTGAAAGTTTCCACTTTACTATTGCTTTATTAAATGTTGTCTCACCTTTTACTATATCTTTATCATTAATATGGATAATATTACTAATTGATTTACCAAAAAACCAAGAAATCATATCAAAAAAATGAACCCCAATGTTATAAATTAAACCTCCAGATAATTTTTTGTTAGATTTCCATGAAGACTGATACCAGTTACCTCTTGGAGTATTGTAACTTATTTCAATTTTTAGAGGTTTATTTTTTTTACCTAACTTTTTAATTTTGTTTTTTAGATTAATTAAATTAGTATTATATCTTAGCTGAAACAAAGAATAACATCTCTTATTTGTTTTTGCCTCTAACTTTTGTATTTTTTTTAAGTCAGTAATATTTAATACAGTAGGTTTTTCACAAATGACATTGGAATTAGATTTTAAAGACAAGTTTATATGTTTATAGTGTAAATAGTTTGGAGAGCATATTACTACATAATCTAGTTTCATTTCTTTAATTTTTTTAAAAAAAATATTCTCTCTTTTTAGAAAAATACATTCAGGAAAATAAGTATCTAAATATCCAACATTATCATGTTTATCTAAGGCTAAAATTAATTCACCATTTATTTTTTTGATAATACTAACATGTTTTTTTGCGATAAAACCTGCACATCCAATTAAAGCAAATTTTTTTTTTCTTTTCATACAAATTTTATATTTTTATTTTATTAAAGTAAGCCAAATAAATAATTATTAAAAAAAACATAAATCCACCGTTAAAATAACCAACACCTCTTATAAGTTGAGTTAGGATCAAAGTGCAAAGAAATATTTTGTTTTCAACAGAAATTTTATTACTAAAAGCAGAAATAAGAACAGGAAACAAAATTAAAATTCCTATATAACCAAATTCTACAAAAATTTTAAGTAATGTTGACCCCCCATCGTTTCTATTTAAACCAGTTGCTGGAATATAATATTTTTTAATATATATTTTTTTTATATACTCTTTGTAGGCTACTTCATAATTATTTAAACCGTAGCCAAAGGGTTTTGATTGTAAAGAATTTAGTGTCAACTTTAAATTTGTTAGATAAGTAAAGCTAGTAATATTGATTACCCCTTTTTTCTCTTTTTTATAAGACTTCTCGAAATATGAATTCTGTAATTCTTCTATTTCAATAATTTTTTTTTTTAAATTTTCAATTTTTTTTAAAATTTTGATTTTGTTATTCTCATCAATCTCATTAGAATAAAAAATATTATTAATTTTCAATTCTTTTTTAAGATCTTCAAGTTCTGCAATTTTGACTCTTTCTGAAAATGGGTTCAAAGTACTTTTTGTTGCACCTAAATCAACTAACTTAGCTTTACACCTTGATATTTGTGCCTCATTTTTTTGGAACACAAGGAAGCTGGAAGCTAATATCAAAATCAAAATATTAGATAGAATTACTCTGCTTCGAATTTGATTTTTAAAAATAAACTTTAATATTAAAATATAAATTGGAATTATAATTCCAAATAATAAGGCAGAAGTAGTTATATTAATTAAATAAATGCTGAATAGTAACAAAAAAATAGCTGTATATTTGATATTATTAGATCTTGAAGAAACCATCCAATAGCAAAAAGCGGGGTAAAAAACTATTTGAACATGAGAACTTTCACTAAATATAAATTTCGCTCCATTTAATCTTAATCCTCTGCAGGCCTCAGTAATCAACATGTAAATTTTTTGAATTTCTGATTTTAATGGATCAAATAAAAAATAAATTAAGAATAAAAGTACCAACAATATTAAAAATATGTTTATTGCTAATTTAATACTCTGAGAAGTTTTATTTTTACCAAATAAAATTGTAAAAAAAATTAAAATTATAGAAAAATACGAAATTAAATTTCTATAAATTTCATTTGTGTAAATTAAGGACTGTATAATTATGATAGTTAAAAAAATAAAAAAAATAATTATTATTTTTTTATTTTTATATAAAAAATTATTATTTAATTTTTTAATTAAAAAGAAGATAAAAGGTAAAATGAAAATATACCTAAAATCAAAATAATAAAACTTTATATCATATAAAAATGTAAGAGATAAAATAGAAATTGCTAACAACAATTCTTCAAAATTAATGTTAGAAAAAACTTTCTTTATCATAATTTTAGATATAATTAATACTAATCAATGTCTAATAATATTAATATTTTCAATCAAATAAATAAAAAGATTAATAATAAAAAGGCTGTTGTCGCTGTTGTTGGTTTGGGATATGTCGGTCTACCATTATGTGAAAGAGTATTAAATCTTGGTTATAAAGTTTATGGAATAGACACTGATCAAAAAAAAATAAATTTAATTCTAAATAAAAAAATTTATATACCTTTAGTAAACAATTCAAGATTTGTTAGCAAAATTAAAAAATCATTTTTAGTGTCTAGTAATTACAACTGTATAAATAAATCTGATATTATAATTATTTGCGTACCAACACCGCTTTATAAAAATTATAAACCAGACCTAACACCCTTGAAAAGTACCTATAATTCATTAGAAAAATATTTAAAAACAAAACAGTTATTAATTATTGAGAGCTCCACTTACCCAGGTTGTACAAACGATATATTTTTTAAATTAATAAAAAATAAATTTTTGGTTGGGGAAAATTTTTTTTTAGGTTATTCCCCTGAAAGAGAAGATCCTGGAAATAAAAAGTATAATATTTCTAATATTATAAAAATCACAAGTGGGAAAACAAAAAAATGTAGAATTCTTACAAATAACTTTTATAAAAAGATTACAAAAACTAAAATTGTATCTAATATAGAAACCGCCGAATTCACAAAACTTTATGAAAATGTTTATAGATCAATAAATATAGCTTTAGCAAATGAGTCAAAAATGCTTGCTGATAAATTAAAATTAAATATTGATGAAATAATAACTGCGGCTGCAACCAAACCATTTGGATTTAGTAGATTTGAGCCTGGGCCTGGAGTTGGAGGACATTGTATTCCAATAGATCCTTTCTACTTATCATGGATTGCAAAAAATAATAATGTAAATTTAAATCTTACCAAATCAGCAGCAAAAATTAATTTTAAAGTTACTAAATGGTTAAAAAATAAGATTCTTTATTATTTAAAAAATAAAATTAAAAAAAAAAAGCCAAAAATTTTTTTAATTGGTGCTGCATATAAAAAAAATACAAATGATTTAAGAATGAGTCCAACGTTGTACTTAATAAAAGAGCTTAAAAAAAAATTTCATATTTATTACAATGACAATTATGTAAAAGAAATAAAAACAAAAATGTTTAATGAAATTTATAATTCCGTATCAATAAATAAAAAAAATTTAAGAAAAGCAGATATAACTGTAATTATGACAGATCATGATTATTTAAAAAAAAATCAAATTTTAAAAGAAAGTAAGGTTATTTTTGACTCCAGAAATTTATTTAAAATAAATCATAAAAAAATCTACAAAGTATAATCTTTATATTAAACTTTTAAATAAATCTGATTTTTTTATGATTTCTTCATATCTTCCAGACTCAGATAGTTTACCTTGATTCATTAAGAAAATATTAGAACAATTTTTTAAAGACCCAACTCTATGTGCAATTAAGATAATTGTAATATCTTTTTTGATATTTTGAAGATTATTTATTATTTTTTGTTCAGTAACCAAATCTACAGATCCAGTTGTTTCATCTAAAACTAATATTTCTGGTTTTTTGAAAAGGGCCCTTGCAATAGCTATTCTCTGTTGTTGTCCACCACTTAATTTTAAACCTGCATCACCAAATTTTGTATTATATTTATTTGGTAAATTTTCTATAAATTGATCAATTTCTGAAATTTTTGCAACTTTTCTAATTTCTTCTAAATTTTGTTTTTGATCTGAGCCAAATGATATTAATTCAGCGATAGTCATATCACCTAAGAAAAAATTTTGACTGACGTAACTTATCTTAAATTTGAAATTGTCAGCATTTTTTTCGTTTATTAATATATTATCAACAAGAAGACTTCCTGTTTTTGGCTCATAAACACTACTAATTAAATCTACAAGAGTTGTTTTTCCAGATCCAGTTGGACCACATAACCCAATAAATTCTCCTTTTTTTATTTTTAAATTTATATTTGAAAGTTCAAAACTATTCCCTTCAAAATTAAAGTTTATATTTTTCAGTTCAATACATTTAGAAAAAATTATTTTTTTTTGATTAATCGTATTCAATTTTTTTTTTGTTATTTCAGAAAATTCTTCGTTAAATATTTTTAATGATGGTATTGCAGTTTTATATCTTACTATAGAAGCAAATATTCCATTTACGGTAGGCAAAGCCTTGGAAGAAGCAACAGCAAAAAAAATTATTTTTGTAAGATTATATTTTTCAAAACTATTAAAATAATAAAAGATTATCATCAATGTTCCAAAATATAAGGTAAATTCCATTAAAACTCTTGGCGATATTTCTATCATTGTAAGTTTAACTTGAGATTTAATTATACTTTCAGATTTTAAATAAAAGTTTCTTTTAAAAAAATTATTATCATTAAAAAATTTAATTATTTTAATATTTGACAGTGCTTCAAACATAAATTTTGTTTTCTCAACTATATTTTTAGTTATTAACTCTGATTGCAATTTTAAAATTTTTTTAAAACCTGAAAAAAATATCCAGTATGATATAAATATTAATCCTACAGCAAACACTGTAACTTTTAAATCAACCAAAACTAAGGAGATTAATATTATCAATAACATACTAAAATTTGTACAGATGCTTAAAAAAGAAGGAATGAAAAAAGCTCCAATTCTTGGTGTATGGTCTTTAATATTATTTACCAAAGTCGTTAAAGATCTTTTGGAGAAAAAACTATAATTACAATTTAAATAGTAAAAAAATATCTCTCTCTCTATTCTTAGACCTAAATTTGTTGATGTTTTTGCTATAATATAATTATTAAAAAGATTTAAGAATGTAGCTAAAAAGATTGCAAGGCCAGATGATGCAAATATGAAATAAATAAAATTATTCTTGTCTTCAAACTCTAAATAATTATAAATTTTAATAATAGTTGAGTTATTTAGAATTTGACCTTGATCTGCTAATAAACCTATGGCCAGTACAATTGTAGTTATTCCAATAAATTGAATTATAGACGAAAAAAATAAAAAAATTAATACCAATATTAGCTTTCGCCTCTCAGAAGTATTCAACAAAAAAAATAGTTTTAAAAAATCACTCATATATTATTCATTGAGAATAAATAACTTTTAATTCCCCTTTTATAATTAATTAGTTTTTTTTTATATCCAACTTTTCTAAGTTTAGAAATATTTGCTTTAGTATATGATTGATATTTTTTTATTATATCTTTAGGAATAGGAATGTACTTAGTTTTTATGTTTTTACATTTTAAATTTTTTTTAACTTCATTTGCAACTTGATTAAATGAAACAGCACTACCAGTACCTACATTAAAAATACCATTTATTTTTTTTTTCCAGAACCATAAATTTATATCCACGCAATCCTGAACGTGAACAAAATCTCTTTTTTGTTCTCCATCTTTGAAACCATCACTACCTTTAAACAATTTAATTTGATTTTTTCTTAGGATTTGTTGTGTTAAATTATATATAACACTAGCCATTCTTTTTTTTTTAAATTCGTTAGGACCATAAACATTAAAATACCTCAACCCAACGATCGGTGCTTTATTATTATTTTTTAATACATTAATTAAATAATAGTCCACAAGAGCTTTCGAAAGACCATAATTATTTGCAGGAGACAAAGGTAGCAAGTTTTCTTTAAATTCATTTTTTTTTAATCCATAAACTGAAGCTGATGAAGCATAGATTAACTTAATGTTGTTTTCCAATGATTTATCAATAAGATTTTTAGTAAATAAGAAATTATTGTTTATATAATTATGAATATTCTTTCCAACTGTACTACTATTTGCACCTTGATGGAATATCACTTCAATTTTATTTAAAAAAGATTTTGATTTTAATTTTTCTTGAAAACCTTTGGTTGTAAAAAATTTTTTAAATTTTAAATTTTTAAAGGACGATTTTTTTTTTTTATCCACAACTGCAATATCAAATATATTCTTATTATTCAGTGTCTTGACAATATTGCTTCCAATGAAGCCAAAACCACCTGTAACAATAATCATAATTTCAGGATTTTATTTATAATGTTTGATGTAGATTGACCAGATACCATTTTAATAAATTTAACTTTACCTCCATTACTTGTCACATGGTTTGCACCAGATATATATTTTTTTTCATATTGAGATCCCTTAGTAAGTATATTGGGTAATAATTTTTTGTATAAAGACTCTGGAGTTCGTTGATTAAAAGGAATTATAAAATCTACATAAGAAATTGCGCTCAATACTTTAATTCTATTTTTTAAGTTATTAATTGGTCTATTTTCTCCTTTTAATTTTCTAACTGAAACATCAGCATTAATTGCAACAATAAGTATATCTCCAAGATTTTTAGATTTTTTTAAATAATCAACATGCCCTGAATGTATTATATCAAAGCAACCATTTGTCATTACTATTTTTTTTTTTAGTTTTTTTATTTTTTTGATAATACTTAAACAATTTTTTATGTTTATCTTTTTCGAAGACATTAATATTTTTTTCTTAACAATGTAACTTGTCCAAATCTTAAAGTTTTATAATTTTTACACATATTAAAAATAACATCTGAAACTTCCTCAGTAGTCATCAACTTATTAAAAGTATTTCTTTTTTTTGTAATTTTGGTCTTCATTGCGCCAGGATAAAGATTTATTATATTGATCCTATTAGACAAAAATTCTTGCTGCACAGAGTCAAAAAAACCTTTAAGTGCATGTTTACTTGCTGAGTAAATACTTTCATTGTGGCTACCCGTTAATCCTGACAAAGAATTTATATTAACAATTAAACAGTCTCTATTCTTCAAATATTTAAAAATTTTTTTTAATAATTTTAATATGGAAAAAAAATTTACTTCAAATAATTGGGATATCTCTGTAATTTTAATTTTTGAGAAACTTTTAGATTTATAAATACCTGCATTGTTGATAATTATTGATGGTTTATTTTTTTTATAAGATTGTGATAATTTTTGAATAGTAATCTTTTTAGTTAAATCACCAGTCAGATTAATAATATTTTCTTTCTTTTTAATTAAATTTGTATTAAATGTTTTTTTATTTCTTGAATGAGCAAAAACAATATAGTCATTCTCTAAAAACTTTTTTACTAGTGAAAACCCTAATCCACTCGAGGCTCCAGTTATTAATACAGATTTTTTATTCATTAACTAAATAAATGGTAAACCATCTTTTTTAATACATATAATTGCTGGCTTTTGCATTATGTAAGAGTCAAGCATTGCTTTTTCAGTTTCAAATTGACTTCTTGGAAAATAACCCATTATATTTTTAAAAATTGATATTAATTTTTCAGGGTTTAAGGGCCTATGTGTTGGACCATGTGAGGGATAATCAGAGTTTCCAATCAGTACAACTGGTAAATCTTGCTCATCGATATCAATTTTTATTTGTTCAAAAGGTCTTTCAATTAAAAAAGGCGTAATTGAGTAAACATAAGGTCTTAATCCTTCAGCTGCCATTCCTGCAGCCATTGATATCATTGATTGCTCGCATAAACCTGCATTTATATATCTATTTGGAAATAATTTCTTGTATTCTTCCATTTCCTGCTCTACATCACCTGAAATTAAAATTATTCTCTCATCTTTTTGAGCTAATTTGACAATTGTTTTACCAAATGCTCTTCTCATTTTGACAATTCCTCTAGTGCTTTTTTTTCATATTCAGGGCTTGGCCAATTAGCATGCCATTTTGGTTGATTTTCCATGAAACTTACTCCTTTACCTTTTATTGTATCAGCAATTACTAAGTGTGGTTCATTTTTATCTTCTTTTAAAATTTTTGTAATAATTTCTAAATTGTGTCCATCGATCTCTGAAACTTTCCAGCCTATTGCCCTCGCAACATTACCCAAGTTTTTGATGGAAAGTATATCTTCAACAAAACCTGATCCTTGTATTTTGTTATAGTCAACTATTACAGTTAAATTGTTAAGATGATGTTGCTTAGCTAATAAAAAAGACTCCCATGTTGTTCCTTCTTGACATTCTCCATCTCCAATTAAAACAAATATATCACCTTTTTGTTTTTTTATTTTTCTAGCTAAAGCCATACCCACACCTGCTGGCATTCCATGACCTTCACTTCCTGTCGTCCACTCTACACCATTATGAACATCTCTATGAGGATGACCTTCTAATAAAGGCTTAAAACCTCTTTCTTGCAATAATACATAATATCCCCAACAAGCATGTCCTTTACTCATAACAAACTTATCCTGTTCAAAGTTTAGACAATTATCAAAAAGAGATATTAAAATCTCAACACAAGAAAAGCTCCCACCATAATGATATCCACCATTGGCCTTAGAGAGCTTAATAATTTCAAGTCTCAAATTTTTAGATCTTTTGTTTAATTCAGTCATAAAGAAATTTATTCAAAATTTATAATTGATTTACCTAAAGTTTTACCTTTTGCAACATCATTAATGGCCAAATTAACATCCATTAAATTATAAGAATTAGTAATTATCTTTTCAAAGTCTATTTTGCCAGATTTTATTAGTCTTTCATATCTTGGGATATCAATATCTGGAGAAGTTTTACCTCCTGTGCTATCAAATAATTGTTTTCCAGAAAAATTTTTTGAAAAGTTCACGAACTTAACATCTTGATCGAATTTTGGCTGACCAACCATAATAAGCTTTCCATTAGGAGCCAAAATAGAATAACATCTACTGATCATATCTGGAGTTCCTGAAGTCTCTATGATTACATCTGGTCCTAGGGATCCAAAATAAGATTTACAATTATCATCAAAATTATTATCAAAAAATATCGAATGGTCTGATCCAAATTTTTTGGAAAATTCAAGCTTTTCATTACTTATGTCCACAGATACAATTGGATATGCTGAAACCATCTTAAGAGCCTGAATAACACTAGTACCAACGCTTCCACAACCTATAACCATTACTGACTGACCTATTTTTATTTTTGCTTCGTTATTAACTAATCCAAGAGCAGTTGTTAATGAACATCCAAGAAGTGCTCCAACGTTAAAAGGAAGTTCTTTTGAAACTTTTGTTATTCTGTTTTCAGATACAATTGCCTCAGAGTTGAAAGTGGTAACAAGTCCTCCACCAATCTTAATTTTGTCCTCATCTAGATAAGTTGGAAATTTTGACTCAATGCCTTTAGAAACTCTCCAATGCATCACAACATGGTCTCCAATTTTTACTTTACTTACACCATCTCCAATTTTTAAAACTATACCCCCTCCCTCATGTCCCATAAGGTGTGGTAAAAATTTGTCTGGTCCTTTTGAACCATTAATTTCTTGTATTTGTCTTCCGCATATACCACTTGACTTTACACTTACAAGAACTTGTCCATAAGTTAAATTATTATACACCAACTTATTTATTGTAAGTGGTTTATTTAATTCTCTTAAAACAGCACCAATCATAAATTTTATATATACTAATAATTTAAATTTTCTTTAATATATTTATAAAACTTGTCAAAAATTATAGGCCTAGTTCCTTTTAGTGATACAACGTGACCTGCACAATTATTAGCGACTTTAATTGACTCAACTTCACTTAACCCAAGCATTAAACACGCAGAAAAAACTGATATAACTGTGTCACCAGCTCCAGAAACATCAAAAACTTGTTTTGCTTCAGATTTATAGTGTTTACATTTTTTACCATCAAAATACGATATACCTTTGGAACCACGTGTAACTAAAATTTTTTTTAAGTTATAGGTCTTAGAAATTTTTTTACAGGCTTTAAAAATATATTTATTTTCATCAACCAAGTCTGGAAAAATATTCCTTAATTCATTTAAATTAGGTGTAATATAATTAACTTTTGAATAACTGGAATAAACATTAATTTTTTTTCTTGGATCTATTAAAGTTTTAATTTTTAATTTTTTGGAGCTGTTTATGGCATATTTTATAATTTTAGAATTTAAAAAACCTTTTCCATAGTCACTAATTAGAACCAGGTCAGCACTTTTTAAATTTTTATTTATTTTTGACTTAATTTTAGAAAAATACTTATCTGATAAATTATAATTAATTTTTTCATAGTCTAATCTTGCAATTTGAGTATTTTTTATCATTATCCTTGTCTTTTTTATAGCTTCAAATTTATTATCAGAAATTAAACCATCTACTCTTATATTTTTTTTGATTTTAATAAGTTTTAATATTTTTTTTGAAATTAAGTCTTTACCAATAAACCCAATCGGTATTACATTAACAAATAAATTTGAAAGATTAGTAATTACATTTCCAGCACCTCCTAAATTAAAGTTATTTCCAGTATAATTTATTACTGGAGCTGGAGCTTCAGGAGAAAGACGATCTGATGTGCCATACAAATATTCGTCTAAAAAAAAATCTCCTAAAACTATAATTTTTTTTTTCTTAAGTTTATTAATTATTTGTTTTTTATACATAACTTTTAAAAGGATAAAAATTTTTAAAATCTGGCTTATAAGGTTTATTGGGATAATCCAAGTTTTTTATGGGAAGAGTTTTTGTGCTAATTTTAAATTTTGAAATTAAATCTTTTCTTACATAACTAAATTCTAACAATTGAGGAATAAATTTTCCTTTAACTTTTTTTAACGGTAGAGAATTATTTGCACTTAAATGAAATGGGATAAAGTTTTGATTTAATTTTTCTAACACATCATGGTATTTTTGAAGCAACATCTGATTAATTTTTTTATAATTATTGATAGAAAAATTTTTAAAGTATGGGGTTAAGATATTTTTGGTGTCTACATCGTTTAAATTTAAAAAGAAAAAATGAAACTCAACTATTATCATTTTAAATTTTAAAAGTGTTTTTGTACTTACTTTTTTAAAAATTTTCCATTCGTCATATTCAATATCCATTTTAAGGATATTATCGTTAAGAGAATTTTTTGTAATTTCATCTAAAGTTACATATTTTTTTGATTTTATGTCTGATAAACCTTTTTTAATAAATTTCATTTTTTTTAATTTTTTTTTTGGAAGATTATTAATGGTATGATCAAATAGAATATTTTTTTTTGGTTTATATTTATTGATAAATTCTAACTCAAAATCGATATTATTTTCTACCCCAAAACAAAATAGAGTATCTGTATTTCTTGATATTTGATCAAGTAAGATATATCCACCATCACTTCTTGGTCCACATCTTTTTTTTTTTTTGTTAACATCAAATAATTTGATCTGGTTTAACATTTATTTTAAACTAAGCTTTATAAACAGACTTTCCAATCAATATATCTATAATTAATAAAAGAACTAGGTGATGAACGATTTCTATTTGATTGTAAGACATATTATTTACCCACATGTTGTTTTTAGAAATAGTTATTCTATTTAATAAATTATTTTTTTTCATTCCAGTAAGAGAAAAAAAAGAAAAATTTTTTTTTTTTAAAAATTTAGCAGCATTTATTACATTTTTAGAATTTCCTGAAGTTGAAATTAGTATTACCAAATCATTCTTATCAATATAAAATTCAATTGCCTTTTTTACCCAGTTGTCATGCCCATAATCATTTGACAAACAGGTTATTAAATCTGCTTCATTGAAATTAATTGCCCTAATTTTTGCATTTTTGGTAAGATCAACAGAAAAATGACTTGCAGTTGCTGCGCTTCCTCCATTTCCAAAAATAATAATTTTTCCCTTATTTCTTTTTATATTTTTAATATTTTCAGCAAGTCTAATGATTTTATCTTTTTGATTTTTGAATATTTCATTAATAGATTTAGATACATCCATCTGATAATTGTTAATGAAATTATTATATTTCAGATTATCTCTTTTCATAATTATGCAATACCAGATTAATAACTTTTTCAATAGAAATTAATTCCATACATTTAAAATTTTCTTTACATTGATTATAAGCTTGTAGCTCTGACATCGACTTAGGATCAAAGTACCAACCAATTAAACAAGGAGAACAACTAACTTTTTCATAAAGTACATCACTAAACTTATTTCTTGGCTTAATTTTATCTAGATTGGAGGGCCCAATAATGCTTATTGATTTTACACCCATAGCATCACATAAATGCATAATTCCACTGTCATAACAAATATTTGTTAATGAAAATTTTAATAAAGAAACTGTTTCTTTTAAAGATGTTTTCCCCACTAAATCAATAACATTAAAATTTTTAAGAAATTCATAATTTTTTGTTTGATTGTCTCTTTTATTTCCAATGACTACTACTGTCTTAAGGTGAGACAGTTTTTCAACTAAAGCTATAGATTTTTCTGCATTCCATATTTTTGGACTTTTTAAACCATGAGCACCACTATATTGAACACAAATATAATTTTTTTCTTCAATTTTTAGTTTTTTTAAAATATCAATTTCATAATTTAAAGAAATCTTATTTAGTTTGTTGGACTCATTAATAAGAATATTTTCTGGAAGTATTTTTTTTATAATTTTTAAATTTGCATCAATTTCATGCACGTTTGATGTAATTGAATCAGAAACTAGTAATTTTTTTTTTTTATAAAATAAATTTCTATAAAATTTGATAAAATTAAATAGTTTATTTTTTTTTTTATTAAAACTTTTTAAATAGCAAGGTAATACGATATGGGAATTACTAATCAAAAACAAAGATATTAAAAAAAATAACGATGGGTTAGAAAAAGAATTCAAAACTATATATTTATATTTCCCTATTATTAAATCCTTAAAAAATAATATTTTTTTAAATATACTTAATTGTTTAAAATTTATAGTATTATCAATATCATTATTTAACTTTGATAACTCTAAATCTGAGTCAATATCATTACTGATAATTGATATATCGCTGCCTTTAATATTTTTCTTTAAAATGTTTATTCCTGGATTAATTAAAACTGTATTTCCTAGACCAGTAAAATTAACGAATAAAAACTTCAATCAAACTCCTTTTCAAAAGTTTCTGTAATTTCAGGAAAATCATAATTATCTAATTTTGAATTTTTAATTTTACTTTCGATGTCTGGGGAAAATTCAAAGATATTTTGAAGATTTTCGAAAAAAAAATTATAACCATCATGTTCTTTTCTAGGAATAACTATTGGTATATTCATAGCTTTGTAATTAATTATATAAGTGGATGCATTGCATATAGAACAAAAAGCTTTATTAATGTGCTCCTTACTAAAATCATTAACTATTTCTATATTATTTATTTTTTCAAATTGAAAATAATTATTAAAAGGAGGCCTTTTTTTTAAAATAATTTTATAATTTTTATCTTGAAAAAATTTCATTATTCTCTCAATTTCTAAAAAATTACTATTTATTTCAAATGCATGTAAGACATACTTGTCAAAGTTATTAAAAATATTCAATTGTTTTTTGGTGACATCTTTATTTGAAATCCAACCACTTATGAGTACTGAGTCTTCATTATATATTTTAGAATGTTTTTTTATTTCATTCATAAATTCTTCACACCATGTATAAACTTTATCAAATTTTAAAATTTCAATATTTTTAAATAAATCTGAACCAATAATATTTTTGTGGTACTTGGTCATTAATCCATGAGTAACACCAATACATGGTACACCTGATTGTTTTGATGCTAAAAAAATTGACCAGTCATTAAATAGATTATCTTGAAGTAATATTTTTTTTGGATTTAATAATTTTATAGCTAATCTCCATAGTGAATAATTTGATAATCTTGTTTTAATTTCTAGATAAATAGAGTGATTAATGTTTTTTGTGCTAAATTTGTATGTGCTACTTATGTTATAAAATGACTTACTATTCATAATAATCAAATTAGACTTATCTGTAAGGTTAAATAGCTTAAAATTTTCGTGATAAACTATGTCTGGAGAAATCCAAATTTTATTTCTATTATTTTTAACAAGATTAGAAAATATGAATAGCAGAATATTTATTTTAGATAAAAATTTTTTGCTTAATCCATAAAAAAATATAAGGATACTTTTGAAGGATAAATTATTACCATTTTTAAATTTTTTAAATTTTTCGTATCCATTCGAATAATAATCAAAATTTTTTGGACTCTTAATAAATTTAATATTTGATTCTCTTACTTTTTCTATTAGGTTTTTATATTTTATAAAGTTAAACGAATATATCCAAAAAAGATCTTGGAAAATTACTGATATACAATTTATTTTTCCAATTTTAACTTTTTTAAAATACTCACTTTTAATAAAATTTTCTAATAAATTTTCAAAATATTTATCTGTCTTCTCGGTAGAGTAGTGTGGACTGTAATAATTACCTTTATCATCATAGATTTCTTCATTCTGTTTGAAATAAAATTTTTTCACTCTGTATATTTTTTTATAAATCTATACATAACTTTTGTCACATAATCGTGACCGAATTTTGTATAATGACCATCCATTAACCTGTTATTTTTATCATAGAAAAATATTTTTTTTATATTATTTTGGTTAAAGTTATAATCACTAACAGGTAGGTATATAATATCATTTTCATTTAAAAATAATTTAATTTTATTTAAATAATCAGAATAAATATCGTCATTATTGTAAATATTTATACTATTCTGTTGACCTATTTTTTGAATTTCCAAATCAACATCTATAATATTAACTGCTCTAGATACTATAAGGGTTGAGTCATGATTTTCTGCTACTCTTTTCATTTCTCTTAATAAATTTTTAAATATTTCGAATTTTTTTATTTTTTCTTCATTATCAAAATAAAGCTGTTTAAAAATGTTTTTATCTAACGACTGTTTTTTATTAAATTTAATTAAATGGTTTTCTTTTTTATTTTTATATTTTATCTTTAAATAAACATATAATCTTATTAATGAAGATTTTTCTTTTAAGAATGACTTGATAGTATGTTTTTGTGAAATTATGTCTTTCGAATGAGTAATTTCAAAATTTTTATTTAATGTTGGTTTTGACCATTTCGTTCCAAATCCAGACGTTAAATAACTCTCACCATTCAAAGAAAAATTGTTATCAACAAGATAGTAAAATACTATTTCAGGTTTAATTTTTGCAATATATTTTTTCAACACAATAAGGACCTGATCTGTTGCGTATCCATTGACTGCTAAATTATAACTTTCATAATTTAGTTTTTTTCCAAGCAGGGCAGAAAATCTCTCATTTTCTGTGACTTGTAACGCAGCTGTCATTGAATCACCTATGAAAAGAATTTTTTTCTTTTTAGTATCCCTTAAAATTTCTTTATCACGAAAACCACTTTCATTAGTATTAACTCTAATACCAATTTTGTTAGGGTTAGAATAAAGATTAGATATGTTTGGTACAAAAGTCCATCCAAGTTCTTTATTAAATTTATATAAACTTTTTTGTGTGATAGGAAGTATTTGTAATTTTGAGAAATTTCTTAGAATTACTTCAAAAATTATTAATGTGAAAAGAACTAGAATTAAATTGATAATTAATATTTTTGCAATCTTCACAGGGAGACTATATATAAAATAATAAATTCAATTTTAATGAATATAAATAAATTAATCAATATTTCAAAAAAACTAAGGCAAGATACATTTGTAGCATTTGTCAAAAAGGGGGAGGCCCACCTGGGTGGAAGCTTTTCGTGCATTGAAATTTTAGTACTTCTTTATGAAAAGATTTTAACTAAAAAAGACAAGTTTATTTTGAGTAAATCTCATTCATCTTATCCATTATGCCTATTATTGAGAAAAAAAGGATTTAAACCAAAATTAACAACTCATTTAGAAATTGATGAAAAAAATGGAATTAATTGTACTACAGGAAGTTTGGGTCATGGATTTCCTATTGCAACTGGAATGTCATTAGCTAGAAAAAAGTCTGGCAAGCAAGGAAAAATATTTGTTTTAATAAGCGATGGGGAATGTCAAGAAGGTACCACTTGGGAATCTTTATTGATAGGAGCAAAGCACAAGCTTAATAATCTTTGTTTAATTATAGATTATAATAAAATACAAGCTTTGCAAAAAATAGATGATGTTTTGCCGTTAGAGAGTTTGAATAAAAAATTAAAATCATTTAATTGGAATTGTATTGAGGTAAAAAATGGACATTCTTTTAAATCATTATCAAGTGCTTTCAGTAAAGTAGGAAAAGATAGAAAACCAACTGCACTAATAATTCACACAACAAAAGGCAAAGGAATTAAAAAGTTTGAAAATGATCCTGTTTGGCATGCCAGAAAGCTTGTTGGTAAAGATGTAGAAATTGGTAATAAAGTATTAGGAATAAAGTCATAATGAGAAGAAAATTTGGAAAAATTATCGATATGTTAGCAAAAAAAGATAGAAAAATTTATTTATTAGTGGGAGATATTGGTTATGGAATATTTGATGATTTTAGAAAAAATCATTCTGAACGATTTTTAAATTTAGGAATATGCGAACAAAGTCTAATAGGTGTTGCAGCTGGTATGTCGCTGGAAGGTTTAAAACCCTGGGTTTACACTATAACGCCTTTTTTGCTTGAAAGGCCTTTTGAGCAAGTGAAACTCGACATAGATCAGCAAAAAGCAAACGTAAAATTAATTGGATTTGCTGACTACCCAACCTTAGGGCCTACACATAGTGAATTGAATGCTCGTAAAACATCAAAGCTTTTTAAAAATATCGTATCTTATTTTCCAAAAGATAGTCTAGAGACAGAGAAGTATATAATTGATTGCTACAAAAATAAGGGACCTAATTTTGTAAGCCTTAAAAGTGATAAATCTAATATATGGAAATGAAAGAAATAAAAGTAATAACCTCATTACATACAAAAACAAAAAGGAATTATATTGATAGAATGATGAACGAGAAATCAAAATGTATGACAATCTCAAAAAAATACAATTTTGACTATTGGGATGGAGATAGAAAGTACGGTTATGGAGGATACAAATATATACCTGGTAGATGGGAAGGTGTAGCAAAAAAAATAATACGTATATTTAGATTAAATAATAAATCAAAAGTTTTGGATATTGGGTGTGGTAAGGGATTTTTATTATATGAAATAAAAAAAATTCTTCCAGATATAAAAGTTATTGGTTTAGATATATCAAAATATGGAATCAGAAATTCAAAAAAAGAAATTAAAAAATATCTAAAATTTTATGACATTAAAAAAAAACTTAAATTTAGAGAAAAATATTTTGATTTAGTAATTTCTTTGAATACATTGCATAATTTGAAAATTAATTTTTTGTTTCAAGCTATAAGAGAAATACAAAGAGTAGGAAAAAGACACTATATTTGTGTTGAAAGCTATAGAAATAATAAAGAATTATTTAATCTTCAATGCTGGGCACTCACTTGTGAGTCTTTTTTTTCTAAACCAGAATGGATATGGATTATGGAAAGATCAGGGTACACAGGTAAATTCGAATTTATTTACTTTGAATAAATTACACAAAATTAATATTTGAAAACTTTTTTAAGAATGACTTTTCATAATCTGTAAGCTTTACTCTTGTTTCTGTAAAAAAAGAGTTATTAAATATAAGAAACTCCTCAATTGTGTCTATATCCTTAGGTTTATTAAGCTTAAGCTCATCTAAAATAAAATGAATTGACTTATTCATTTTAAAAATGCTCTTGTAGATTTGCTTTCTGACCTGGTAACTTTCGGGTAAATAGAAGCTGGAAAGCATTACTATACCATTTACATTTGTTTCTTTTCCAATCAATGTTTTTAGTGTTATTGGAAATTTAGCCTGTAAAACTTCTGTTGGTGATAGGTAAAATTTACCTTTTAGAACATTTTGAACATAATCTTTCATCATTATGTTCTGAATGGAGGACGGATATAGTACTCCATTAAGTTTTTTTAAATTTATATAACCAGCAAATTTTTTCATAAATTTAAACCGAATATTTTTTTAAATAGTTAAAACCTATTTTTGTCATAGGTTTAATATTTAAAGGCCTATAAAAATTTGGAATATTTCTGTGAGATTTAACTGTTACATCATAAGGCGATAATAAACTTTTAAATCTACAGTTTATAGAAAATCTTGTCTCCCTAGTTTTATTCATTGTATTACCATGAAGAATCAAAGGAGAAAAAATTAGTATTTCTCCATAATTTACTTTTAAAAATTTAAATTTTTTCTTATTTTTATTATACATTTCTTTTGTAGTAAAATTATAAGTGTTTAATAGCTTTTCATTCATTTTCTTATTAAAGTTAGGCTTTGTAAAAAACATTGATTTTGTATCGTAAGCATCTACTAAAGGAATCCACACAACAACTTGAAATGGACTTTCTCCTGCGTAAATATCCGAATGTAAATCTAATAATGAGTCTTTATCTTTTGGCATCTGAATAGAAAGATTTATTTTTTTTTGCATTGATAATTCATTCCCTACTAATTCATCTAAATACTTTTTTGCGATGTTGTAATAATTTTCACTAAAAGATTTTTGTGTATTAATTTTTTTATATAAACTAAATCTTAAGTTGTTGATTTCTTTTGGCTTAACATAATCATGAAAATTATTAAAAATTTGATTTATATTTTCAGATGAGTTTTTTTTATTTTTAATTTTATTGATATTTTTAACTCCTGAGAAAATAATTTTTCTTATATTATCTAATAAAATTTTGTTGCCTGGAACAACTATATATCCATTTTTTTCAAAATTTTTTTTTATATCACTCATATAATTTTATCTTTTTGCATTTTTGATAATACTTTTATATTTGACCATTCATCAGAAAAACTGTCTTTTATTTTTTTATTTTCAAAAGCATCACACAAGTCTTCTATTGCATTGACAACAGTTTTTTGAAAACTAAAACCTAATACATTTTTAATTTTGTCGGAATTGATCATATATGATCTTATATCTGCACTTTCCTCAACTCTAATTTCGATATTATTAATATTAAGTCTTTCTTCTACTACTTGTTTAACCTTTTCTGCTACTTCTAAAATCCTTAAATTTTCGGTTCCTGCATTAAATACTTCTCCATTAAACTGGGAGATATCATTCATTATTAAAATTTTGTAAAGATCACACATGTCATCTATATGACAGTTTGGTCTAGATTGTTTACCACCAAATACTCTTATAAATCCCTTATTTATTGCGTAGTTGGTCAAAATATTTACTGTAAGATCAAAACGCATTTTTTCACTAAACCCACAAACTGTAGCTGGTCTTATTATTATTCCATGAAAATTATTATCTAAATATTTTTTTAAAATTGGCTCGCACAAAGCTTTATATTTGTTGTAATCAGTAATTGGCTTAAGCTCATTTGTTTCAGTTACATTTGGACTATTCGAAATACCATAAACAGAGCATGTTGATGCATATATAAATTTATTAACTCCATTTTCTTTTGAAACTCTAACTAAATCCTCAAAACAATCATAATTTATTTTTTTTGATAACTGAGAATTTAATTCATATGTTGGGTCGTTTGATATGCATGCTAAATGTAAGACTATATCTATTTCTCTTAAACTTATAATTTCAGAAAATTTTTTTGAATTAGTAATGTCTTCCTTGAAATAAAAAAATTTTTTATTTTTAGGTAAATGCTTATCACCGAACAGAGATACGTCATAATTTGAAATATTTATATCTGTTTCATCTAAAAGTTTATAGATCAATCTTGACCCAACATAACCTGACCCTCCTGTTATAAGTAAATTCATGATAAATATTTAAACCAATTTTTGGTAGCTATTCCAATTTTGTTTTTATCCCATAAAGGGGCACTTTTCCAATAATTAATATTTTCTAATACATTTTTTATTCCTTTTTCAATAGATATTTCTGGCTTCCATTTTAAAAACTTTTTTATCTTTTTTATATCTGCATGAGTTACATTTGGTTCACCTGGTCTTTTAGGAACATATACTTTTTGTTGACCACCTATTAACCGTAGCAAATAATTTACAGATACTGGTTTACCTGAACCTACATTAAATATTTCATTTTTCTGTTGTGATACTCCTGCCTTATAAAATGCTTTCGATACATCTCTTACATGTATAAAATCCCTTTTTTGTTTTCCATCACCTACAACTGTATATGGTGAATTTGATAATTTCTGTTTCATAAAAATACCAAGTGCTGCTCCATATGCAGAATTAGTTCTTGATCTAGGACCGTAAACGTTAAATAGTCTTAATGATATATAGTTTATATTATACACTTTAGACCAATGAACAATCATTTGCTCAGCCATATTTTTTGAAAAAGCATAAGGATACCTTAGGTCTATTTGATCAATTTCTTTTGTTGGAATAAATTTAGGAATCCCATAACATGAAGATGATGCAGCAAAAATTATTTTTTTTACATTCTGATCTCGCATTGTCTCTAAGATATTTAAAGTACCATTTACATTACTCTGATAATATTCAACTGGGTTTTCAATAGAAGGAACAATATCTGACTGTGCAGCAAGATGAAAAACAACATCAATATTTTTAAATAAATTGAAAATTTTTTTCTTATTTTTTATATCTTTTTTATAAAGTTTAACTTTTTTATTTTTTAAACTTAATTTTAAATTTTTCTTTGATCCATCTTTTAAGTTATCAATAATTATAATCTTCTGAGTAGATTTTAGCTCTAGTAAATAATCGCATAAATGACTTCCAATAAAACCAGCTCCTCCTGTGATTATATATTTCATTTTTATTAGATTTATATGATTATTTAAGAAAATAGTAACAAGATTTTAATAAATCACCTTTTTTAATAGAGTGTTTATTTGCTTGTGTTTCAATATTTTTTGCTGCCGCTAAAGATCCAAGGAATAATGCAAACTCGGGATTATTTTTATTTAATGCTGTTGCTAATGAGAAAAAGGAAAGCATTGCATCACCAGCTCCGACTTTATCAACAATCTTTACGGCTAGTGCTGGGCAAAAAATTAATTTATTCAAATTTTTGTTATATAAATAAGATCCTTGTTTACCCGCAGTAACAATCAAATTTAAAATATTCAACTTTTTTGACAACAATTTTATTAAATCTTGAATTTTTGATGATCTATCTCTTAATTCATGTCTTAGCTCAACTTCATTAATTATTGCATAATTATATCCATAGAATTTACTTATTGTATGATATCCCAAATTAGCTGAGTTGATTTGTGTATTTACTACAAAGGTATTTTTTAATTTTTTTATTTTTGATACTAAAGATTTTGATATTAGTCCATGTCCATAATCAGAAATGATTATTGCATCTACTTTATTAGAAGTTTTTTGAATTTTTGTTAAAAGTTGCTTCTCTTGCTTAATATCTAATAATTTATCATTGAATTCATAAAAACCTAATATTTTATTATTATTTAATTGATCAAAAATTTTTGTTTTTATAATTGTTGGAGAATCTTTCTTATAAATAAAATTTTTAATAATATTTGAATTTAATTGTTTTAAAATTAGTTTTTCACTCTCTTTTTTTTGACCTAAAGCACTAATTAAATAAACTTTTTTAACGAAATCAGAAATGTTTTGTGCTGTTGCGAGTGAACCCCCTAGATATGTTTCAGTACTATTTTTATTGTATGTTAATATAGGTTCTTTACCTGCTTTACCCAATGCATCACAATAAACATATTCATCTAAAATTGTTTCACCAATTACCATTATTTTTAATTTTGAAAGTTCTTTAAAAAATTCTTCAATTTTTAATTTGCTGAAATTTTTCTTTATTTTTCTTAAAATATTAAATTGATGCACATTATCAATTTTATTTAAAATTTTAGATGAGCTATAAGTATCCGCGTTACTAAAAACTATCCTGCCCTTATTTTTTTTTACAGAATTTGTTTCTTTTCTAATATTCCCCGTTATGTCTTCATCAAAATTTTTGTAATCTGGTCCTTTAAAATAGACATCAGGTTTAATAAAATTTATTAAATTTATTGCAGTTTTAGATTTACTTTCAATTACATAATCAACATTTTTAAATGATGATAAGTATTTTAGCCTCTTATCTATTGAAAAAAAAGGTCTTCCTGGTCCTTTGTTAACATATTTGTCCGAGGTAACGCTCACTATAAGAATGTCTCCATTTTGTTTTGCCTCAGAGAAATGTTCGATATGACCTATATGAACTAAATCAAAAACACCATGACACAAGACTAATTTTTTTTTTTGTTTTTTTAAGTAATTTAGAATTTTCTCGTTTAAAATCTTCATTTTCTTGGATTAATTTAATTTTGCAAAATTTAAAGTGTTGATTAAATTATCAGATTAAATATTAGGATATTATAAACATGAAAAAAATCAAATGAAAATCTGCATAATCGGTGGTGGTTTTGCTGGTTGTTCTTCCGCTGAGATTCTATCCCATATTAAAGGAGTAAAAATTAAAATATTTGAGAGATCAAATATTTTAGGTGCAGGTGTAAGAACACATTTTTATGGAGGACATCCATATACATTTGGACCAAGGCATTTTCTTACTACAAAAGTAGAAACCTATAACTATTTAAAAAAATTTTTGAAATTAAGAAATTGCAATTATCATCAATTTAAAAGCTATGTTGCAAGTGATAATCAATTTTATAATTACCCTTTAAATACTAAAGATTTAAATAAAATGCCTGATAAAAAAAAAATTTATAATGAAATTAAAAATACTCCAAAAAAACATAACGCAAAAAATTTGGAGGAATTTTGGATAAGATCTGTTGGGAAAACATTATTTTCCAAAATTATAAAAAAATATAATGAAAAAATGTGGATGGTTTCATGCAAAAACCTAGACACTTTTAATTGGTCTCCAAAGGGTTATACTATTAAAAAGGGCAGCAAAGCTGCATTTGATACTCATATATCATGCTACCCCACTCATAAAGATGGATACAATAGATACTTTGATTTAATAAATAAAATTAAAAATGTTAAAGTTAATTTCAATCAAAAAATCAAAAAAATAGATTTTAAAAAAAGATATATTCAATCTAATGGGAAAAAATTTAATTTTGATGTTTTAATAAATACTATTGCACCTGATACACTTTTTGATTTTAAATTTGGTAAGTTAAAGTTTATAGGTAGAGATTTCCATAAAATTGTTTTCCCAGTGAAGGAGGTATTTCCTCAAGATGTATTTTTTCTATACTATCCAGGTGATGAAAAATTTACAAGGTTAGTTGAATATAAGAAATTCACAAGACATAAGTCTAAAACTACTTTGGTTGGCATGGAGGTTCCGTCTCTAAATGGAAGGTTATATCCATTACCCATCTCTAAAGAACAAAAGCTAGCCCAGAAATATTTTAAATTATTTCCAAAAAATACATTTTCGATTGGAAGAGCTGGTACTTACAGATATGAAATTGATATTGATGATTGTATTTATCAGTCTCTAGAAATAAAAAAAATATTAGAGAAGGATAGTTGGAAGAGTCCAATTATTGGAAAAAATATATTATTTTAAATAAGTTTAACTATAGAAAGTCTTTGAGTAATTTAAAGATAATTCTAACCAGATTAAAATATTCGCTATTAAATTTTTTTTACAAAAAGAAATTAGGTAAGTTTTTTAAAAAATTTTAATTTTTTTTTACAAACTCATTAATATTTTCTTTAGTACTTCTTAATTTAAATCCAAATTTTTCTGCTTTAGTAACATTAATGCAAAAAGTATTGTTTTTATTTTGTTTCCATATAATTTTTTTATTATATTTATAATTTTTACATAAAATATTAATAATTTTTGACAATTTTAATGGAATTATTCCTGCAATATTAAAAATACTAAAATAATTTTTTTTATTAATTGCATAATCAATGTACTTAATTAAGAAATTAACATGTACAAGATTATTAAATTTTGAAGATGGATTAAATAACTCAAGTTTTTTATTTTGTTTAATTTTTTTCATTGCTATTGACATAAAATTACTGTGTGAAAACTTTCCTACCACGCCTGGAAGTCGAAAAACATATGAAGAAATTTTATTTTTTTTTGTAAATTTTTTAAGCATCTCTTCACATTTTAGTTTAGATAGTCCATATGAATTGATGCTTGCCCCTTTGTAACTCTCTTTTACAAATTTCTTATTTATTTGGCCGTAAACCGACATTGTTGATAAAAAAATAAATTTTTTAAAATTTTGGTTTATATTTAAAATATTTTTCATTTGTAAAACATTATTTGTATATATATTTTTAGTTTTATATTTACTGACAGGTGTTTTTGATGAACAATGAATAATTGTGTCAATATTTAATTTATTTTTTTCCAAAAAAGTACTTAGTTTTTTTTTGCTTAGATCAATTTTTATTAATCTAATATTTTTAATTTTTGGTTTTTGCTTCCTATAAGTTCCTACTATATTAAAATATTTCGAATAATATTTTGCTATATTAAAGCCTACAAAACCACCAACTCCTGTTATCAAAAAAGTTTTTTTTGTTTTCAATTTAAATATATCAGAAAATATTTACTTACTTTTATCAGTCACAACAAATTCTATTAGATTTTTTAAACCGTTTCCAAGATCAATATAATTATTCTTGGTATAATTTATAGTTATATTTTCACTTAGTCGATAAGGGGTAGTTATATAGTGACCTGCAATATTTTTTTTTGTGAGAAATTTAATTTCATATTTTTTATTTATTATTTCATTAATCATTTTTAAAACTGTTTCGACTTTTAATAGTTTACCACTTGTAATATTTACCATTTTGTTATTATAATTTTTGCCCATTAAATCAATTGTAGCCTCAGCTGCATCCTCTACGTGTATATATTCTCTCATTGTGTCCTTCGTACCATGATATGTAAGTTTTTTTGATTTAAGGGCATCATGAATAATTTTGTATAATGTATTACTCTGGTCTGATCCTGAACCATAAATAGAACCAAATTTAATTATGGTATAATTCAATCCAAATCTTTTATTATATTCTAGCGTATAGTCTTCTGCAGCTTTTTTTGAACATCTATAAAAATTACCAATATTTGTATCGCTATATAATGAACTTGCATAAAAAAATCTTTTGACATTATTTTTTTTACATGCTTCTAAGCAGTTTACTGTTCCTAATATATTCTGTCGCACTGTATTTATTGGGTTAGCTTTTGCTTTATTTAAATCTGAAAATCCTGCAAAATTAAACACGTAACTAGAATTCTTTAAAATTTTTTTTAGTGACTCAAGCTCAAGTACGTCAACTTTAAAATAGTCATAATTTAAATATTTTTTATTAACATTTTTAATATCTAGCACTCTGACTTTAAATTTTTTTTCTAATAGTAATTGAACAAGCTTCTTTCCAATAAAACCTTCGCCTCCAATTACAGATACTATTTTAGACATACTTATTCGTTATCATAACAAATAAGAACAGTCAAAATTAATTTATTTTATTTAAATAATTTGGTGAGATGATCCCTTTGAACTTTTTTAATTCAATTAATGAATGTTTCTTACAAACTGAATGATTAAATATTTCATCTCTAATATCATTTTGAAGCTTTGATAATTCATTATCTAAAATTATATCATAGTCATTTTTAATATAATTAATTAATTCTTTAATTGAGTTTAGTATTTCATCTTCTGTGTTTTCGATAAGCTCAATATTATTTAATTCAAAAAATAAATTATTTTTGAAATGAATTGCTGATATTTTTGTAATTTTCGGAAAAATAATATCTGAAAAAAAATGTAATTTTTTTATTTTAATTAGATCCAAGAAGTCAATTTTTATTTGTTTTTTTTTATTTATAAAGGACTTAGGCAACATAATACCCTTACAAAAAAAGTTAGGATGAATAGCATTGTGGTGCAAAACAGATTTATTAAAAAGATATGCAAATGCCAAATCTCCAGAATGTCCAATCACGCAAAATTCAGCTATACTATAAATATAAAAATCAAAAAATTGTTTCTCTTTGTAAGGTAATTCATCATAAAATATACAATTTGAAAGTATTTTTTTATCATTGATAGAAGGTTGACCTGTAAATATGATTTGATAGTTTTCGGCTATTAAATAATTGATTGTCTTTAACAAATTCTTAGGAGTGCTCAATCTATAATTTTCAAATTTTTTATCTTTACTTGTTCTTTTTAACCAATATTCATTAGATTTATAAGAAATTGTAATAATTTTTTTGTTTGTACTTATATTTAATTTTTTTAGAATTTCTTTTCCTTCTTTTTCCTCCTGTATTGAAAATAAGAAATTAAAACAGTTCTCATATTCAAAATTTGTCCCATCAAATGGCCAAGGTATTATGTTATCTTTTAATAGATTCGAATTTTGAATTAAATATTTATACAAATAGGGTCTATCTTTAATCTTAAAATTTTTGGCTAATTTTTTTTTCCAAAAATAATTTATATAATTTCCATCAGAAATAATAATAAGCTCTCGATTATTTATTTTCTTCTCCTCAAGAAGTCGTTTTAAATAACAACTTGTATATATCGAGCTTCCTATTGAAGACAGGTGTAGTAAAAATATTTTTTTTTTTCCAACCGCTTTTTTTATATTTTTTAAATATTTTTTATTTTTTTTTTTAAGTTTTGATTTTAAAAAATTTATTATTATACTAATAAAATTTATTATCTTTTTAATTACCATTAATTGCGGGTTGTATAATAAAATTTATTTCCTCTATTTTTAAAAAAAAAATTATACATGTTTAAATCCAATCGCCGCCATCAATTGGTATAACTTCTCCTGTTATATAATTACTTTTACTTGACATGAGAAACTCTATTAACTCAGCTACTTCATTAGGTTGTCCCGCTCTATTTAATTTTGATAGTTTGGCTCTTTTTAGCAAATCCGCTTTACTTCTTTTCATAGTTTTTGTGTGAAATTTTGTATTTATGTAACCTGGTGCAACAGCATTAACAATTATATTTTTTTTAGCACCAAATCTTGCTAGGCCCTTGGTCAAAGTGTAGATGCCCATCTTACCTATTCCATATGCTAAACTGTTTTCACCACCACCATGTAGAGCTGAACTTGTGCTCATCAAAATTATTTTTCCACCAAATTTTTCCATTTTTTCAAAAACTTTTTGTGCTACAAAAAAAACAGACGCTAGATTAGAATTGATATCTTTTTCGAAATCTCGTTGTTTCAATAATTTCCAATTAGTGACTTTAGAGACATTTCCATTTAATTGTACGAGTAAATCAATTTTTTTTGTCCATTTATAAAACTTTTTAACAAGAGTATGACAAGAATTTTGGGAATTTAAGTTTGCCTTAAAAATTTTTATTTTTTTTTCTAATTTATTTTTTTTTATGTATGTTTCTAATTTTTTAAGATTGCTGTTACAATGGGCTCCAATCATATAATCTTTAAATGCCATATTTTTTAGTAAAGTAAATCCAATATCGCTACTTGCACCTAAAATTAATATTTTTTTCATCAATATGTTTTATACTAATTTAAAATTCTATATCACTTAAAAAAGCCTTAAGTAATTAAAATTTTCATAATTTAGCTTAGGAAAATTCTATAAATTATATTTTTTTTTAACATACTTGATACTTTTTACTAAATCCTGTTCATTACCAGTATCTATCATTTCAATTGAAATAAATTTATCATAATGATTTCTTTTAATAAAATCATATACCTCTGTATGATTATTTTTAGAAAGATAAATAGGCATTAATTTTTCATCGCTTATTTGGAAATGATAAAACATGTCAAAATTTTTATCAAATTCATGCAAATTTTCTTTTGTATAAAAAAATGTCTTAGTATCAAAATTAATTTTAAAAAACTCTGAATTAACTTTTTTTGTTATCTCGATTGCTTCTTTATAAGTATTTATAAATTCACACTCTATTTTATCTAATGGTTCTATACAAAAATATACATTAACTTTTTTTCCAAAATCACTCAATTCTTTAAATATATCTAAACTTATTTTTTTTGCTTCCTCCTCTTTTGTACCAAACAACTGCCTGCTTTTTGGCGATCCATAAACTACTTGTTTTCCCTCAAGATCTGCACAAAAAAGCATTATTTTTTTTAAATAATTAACAAAATTTTTTCTTTTTTCTTGATCATCAAACAACTGGCATTCATTTTTATTAAATAATAAAGAATGTAAACCAGTCACTGATAACCCTCTTTTTTTAATCTTTTCTAAAATTATTTTTCTTTCTGCAGAGGTTGATGACGTAGGAGAGTTAATTACTAGATCAGGGGCTAATTCAATACCATCACAATTATTTTTAACTAAAAAGTCTAAAAGGTAGTCAAAATTTTTCTTTAGTGCAATATTTGAAAAAGATAATTTCATTTGCAGAAATCTATCTATATAACCTTGATATTGTATTATTTTTTTTCCCAAGCCGTTTAGAGTCTTTAGTCTTAGAGACAATTATATTTCTTTTTAGTTCATCTGAAACATAAAATGAATTTAATAATCTTATAGTATTTATGCAATCTTTAGAGTTAATTGGAAATTTTTTTTTGAATAGCAGAGCTTTGCTAATATCATTATATAATTTAAAATGACCAAAGCCGTAAGCATCAGGAATATGTTCACTATATTTTTTACATAATTTTGGATTTGGTGAAAATTCTTCTATTATATTTGCTGCTAATCCACCAATTTTTGCCACACCTTTTGTGCCTATTAATGCTATTGTTGCCTCATAGTCCTTTGGCCTAGCGGCAGTGGTTACCTCTAAAGATCCAATTGCTCCATTATCAAATTCAAAATTACCTACAACACTATCCTCTACTTCTATCTTTGCATTTAAAGTTTTCATTTTACAAAAAACATTCTTTATATCTCCAACTAAGTATCTCAATAAGTCAATATAATGTATTCCTTGATTAGTTAGTGCTCCACCATCGTGAGAATAGGTGCCTCTCCAAATTGATAGATCATAATATCTTTGTGGTCTACACCATCTTAGAATTAAATTAACTAATTTAATTCTTCCCAATTTATTTTTTTTTATTAGCTCGCTTAATTTTATTACACATTTATTATTTCTATTTTGAAAAACTGGAAAAATTTTTTTGTTATTTTTTTTAGCTATAGAATACAATTTAGTTAAATTTGAAACCTTCAGAGAAGTGGGTTTCTCTATCACAACATGTTTTTTATATTTACTCAAAATTCTTTTAGCATGTTCAAAATGCATGCCTGACGGTGTCATAATAACAACTAAATCAAGATTTTTCTCATTTGTAAGCATTTCATTATAATTTGAGTATACTTTAGTCCCAAATTTATCATTATATTTTTTTCTCAAGTCCTCTCTTAAATCACAAGCTGAAATTATATCATATTTTTTGTTTTTTTTAATTGCACGCGTGTGATGTCCAGCAATACGTCCTAGACCCACTAAACCAACTTTAATTTTTTTTAACATAAGAATTTTATTTTATTTTATTTTTTTTTAACCAATATTCCACTTGACCAAGCTGCCACTCAAAATCAACATCACAACCTGCTTCAGAAAAAATTGGAGCAATTTTTTTACCCATCCATTTTTGTGGTAATAAACCATTTTTCAAATTTTCTAGACACTTAGGTCTTACAACTGATATAGACATATCTGCAAAATAAACATTCCCCTGAGAGTCTCTATCACAATTTAAAGTTTTAGGGTTGCCAAAATACCCAAAATTTACAAAAGGCTTTAAGGATCCATCAGATTTAAGCTTTCTAGCTCTTAAAGGACTCCACATATTATAAACTGATGTTGTAACGGCAGAATCAAAATACTTATTCTTTTTTAATAAAACTATTCCTTGATTAATAAGTTTATAATTTACTGTTGGTGCATTTGCAAATAGCAAAACTATTAATTCAATCTTTTTTAAATTTTTTTTTTTTACTTGTTTGTATGAATATTCAAATACATGATCACCTAAAGCTTTATTTGAATTAAGTCTTTTAGGTCGAGATATGAATTCTACATTATACTTTTTGCTAATTTTTTTAATTTTATCACAATCTGTTGCAACATAAATTTTATCAATAAATTTAGATTTTTTTGCAGCAATTAATGGATATTCACATAATGGCTTTCCTAAAACTTTATGAGTATTTTTTCCAGGGAAGCCTCTACTTCCTTTTCTTCCTATCATAATAGCTACTATCATTTTATTAAATTTAGGTATCTAGTATCAGTTAAAGACAAAAATTTAGGCATACTCACAAAATATAACTGCATAATTTTTTTTAAAATTTTTTTTCATCGAATTTGAAACTGGCTAATTTATTAGTATTGTCGTTATATATACAATTTTTGGTTTCTAAATGTAAAGTTTTATCAGTCATAGCAATATCACAAAAATACACTCCCTTTTTTATCCGTGCATATAAATTAGTACTCGGGCTAAGAATAATTTTTTTTTTGATTTTTCCTATTTTATCAAAAACTATTATTTTTAACTTACCACTTATTATATGAAAAGTTTGATCACTTTTTATGTTTTTTTTTGGCGGGTAATAATATCCTTTTTTTTGATAAATAATCATCTCTTGATGTTTGTCACTTGAATTTTTATGAAAACAAATTCTATAAGAGTTTAATTTTTTAGACTTATTGATTATTTTATTAATTTCTTTTTTATTAAAAATTTTTATATCTTTATTTAAATTGTACTCATGATTTTTTTTGCTCATTTATAATTATCTTAAAAGAATTTGTTATCGAAGTAAATTTAATACCGGTGATTTTTTTAATTTTATTATTTATAAGAATTGTATTCTTTGGATATTTTTCTTTAAAAGTAAAATTATCTAGTTTATTTTTTTTAATTGAGATCTCATTTTGATGTTTTTTAGTCAAAAAATTAAGGAATTTTTTAACTAACTGAAACCTACTAGAATTATAATCACCAGATATATTATAAGTTCCAGAAATTTTCTTAACTAAAAAGTAATCAATTATTTTTATTACATCTTTAATAAAAACTGGAGCAAAATATTGATCATCTGCAACATTTAGAATTATTCTTTTTTTTTGAAGTTTAAGTATATTTGTAAATAAAGTACCATCGTTTTTTTTAAAACCATATGTTTTAGATAATCTAAAAATTGCAAAATTTTTATCTAATTTAAGTTTAATATAATTTTCTATTAGTAATTTTTGTTTTCCATAATACAAACATGGGATAGCTTTACTTTTTTCAGTGTAATATCCATTTTTTCCATTAAATATATATTCTGTAGAGAAAAAAATGAAATAGATCTTTTGTTTAATTAAAATATTAATTAAGTTTTTAGTTCCTTTGACATTTAATGCATGAGATTTCTTTTTATTCCTGATGCATTCTTCTGGTTTTGAAATACTGCTCAAAATAACAACTTTATCTATTTTTTTTTTTGTTATGTAATTATGTAATTTTTTTTTATCAAATCTAATTAAATTTAAATAATAATAATTTTTATTTCGGGAAGATGTAAAAAACTTTTTTTCTTTTATATTAGAGTATTTGTAATAATTGCTACCAATGAATCCTGTTTTTCCAATTATTAATATAGCCATTAATTTTAATTAAACTTTATTTATAAAGTAAAAAACTTTTACTTATTGATGCTACTAAGTTCCATGGTTCATAAAAGACTTTATGTTTTTTTAATAGGTCTTTAACTACTTTTGGATTACCTTTTCTTGGGTCACCTTTGTATGTTCCATAGTAATCATCTATATAAAGGATTGTACCGTTAGTCATAAAATTTAAAGCGAAGTCTAGACTGTCTTTTACACTTTCTTTAAGATCACAATCAATTGTTATCAAGCTTGCTTTATATTTCTTTTTTTTAAATTGTTTAAATAAATTTTTGTTCAAACTTTTGGAATAAAATCCTTTAATTATGTGCAATTTTCTCCTATTCAGATGTGGTTTAACCATTTTTATAAATTTTTTTTCATCTGTAACTAACATATTTGGCAACCATTGGTGATTTTGTTTAAAATTATCTTTTACTTTTGGCAATCCTTTGAATGAATCAAAGGCAAAAAAGTTCATCTCCATATTTTTTATATTTGCTTCTCTAAGACAAAATCTAAATGTTCTTGCTCTATGTGTGCCAAATTCAAAATAATCTCCTTCAACTTTATTGTCATAGATAAAGTCAAAAGCTTTTTGAAAAAAATTATATTTAGATTTATTTCTTAAAGTTTGATTATAAATTATTTCATTTTTTTTTGAAAATTTTTTCGATTTTAATTCTATATATGGTTCCGAGTTAATTGTTTTAATATCACATTTCATGTGATAAATATTTCACCTATACTATTTAAGTCAATAAAAAAAAATTCTAATTATATTTTTATTTTTGTTCAATCAAATTTATATTTTAAATATTTCAAGCATAAACTTGCT